>Ga0315907_10000200_pt1 | contig 88220 bp, 81 predicted proteins | sample LakEriMetagenome_3_FD_203525 | JGI IMG/M metagenome (GOLD analysis project Ga0315907, IMG submission 203525) | Freshwater fungal communities from buoy surface, Lake Erie, Ohio, United States - Buoy 12 MA123 | ecosystem: Environmental > Aquatic > Freshwater > Lake > Lake biofilm | place: USA...
GCACCTCAAGAAAACTCCCTGCAAAGCGCGCAAAAAATTCCCTGCAATTCCCTGCAATCGCAGCAGGGAATTTAGGCACGGGTAGTGGGCCAGGGAGAACCCGAAATCGCCGGAAATGCGTGCAAATTCCCGATAATATGGGCCGGTTCTACGCGACGCAAACGACGGATAAGTCGGGCGGTTCTACGCGACGCAAACGACGGATAAGTCGGGCGGTTCTAAGCGACGCAAACGACGGATAAGTCGGGGCCTACCCCGCCGACCCCACATCCAGCCTATCGCGCAGTTCCCGCTTCAAAAACTTGCCGCTCGCATTGCGCGGCAACGGTTCTTCGAGGATCCACATATAGCGCGGCAACTTATGCCGGGCCGTGTGCTTGGCCATCTCGGCGCGGATCTCATCGGGCAGTGCGGTCTCGCCAGGCTTCAGATAGACCGCAGCCGCCACCTCCTCGCCCAGCCGTTCGTCGGGCACGCCAAATACGCTGCATTCAGCGACCGCAGGATGGCGGTAGAGGACCGCCTCAACTTCGGCGCAATAAACATTCTCGCCGCCGCGCAACACCATGTCCTTCTTGCGGTCGACAATATAGATGAAGCGATCCTCATCCATCCGCGCAATGTCGCCTGTATGCAGCCAGCCATCAGTGATCGTCTCAGCTGTCGCCTCTGCCCGGTTGATATAGCCCTTGATCACCTGCGCGCCGCGCACCCACAATTCGCCAAGCTCTCCCAAAGGCACCTCATCGCCGGCATCATCAACGCATTTTGCTTCAAAGACCGGCATGGCTGGGCCAGCACTGTCGGGCCGGTCGACAAAAAAGTCGCCGCCCAGCGCGGTGATGATCCCGCAAGTCTCGGTCATGCCATAGCCTGTGGTTGGCCGCGCGCTCGGGATTGCATGGTCGATCTTCGCCACCTGGTCGGGTGGCACCTGCGCGCCGCCGCCCGATATCGCCAGCAAAGTCGATGTGTCATATTTGTCAAAATCAGGATGGGTAATAAGCTCGCGCGCCATCACTGGCACGCCGCTCAAACCTGTCACCCGCTCCCGCTCAATCACCTTCAAGGCCTCGCCCGGCTCCCAGCGATACATAAGCACAATCGCCCCACCCGGTGCCGTTGCGCCATAGGCCGCACAATTATTGGCGGTCACATGGAAAAGCGGCGTCGTAATCAGCGTGATCGGAATCGGCGGAACCGCAGGCGGTGCCTCGCCGGTCGCCGCCTGTAACGACAGTGCCGAAGAAGCCGTCGAATACATCATGCTGAACAGGTTGGCGACGCAGCCGCGATGAGTGAGCTGTGCGCCCTTAGGAAAGCCGGTCGTCCCCGAGGTGTAGAAGATGCAGGCATCACTATCGGGATCGACCGTAACGGCCGGCATATCCCCGCCCTGCGCGATCACATCAGCCCAAGACGTAACATCCGCACCCGCATCGCCGGTGCGCACACCCACCAGCTTGATGCCGTCTGCCATGGCCGGTTTCTCGCGCAAACGGGCCAAGCGCTCGCTATCAAGGAAGAGCGCCTTGGGCTCTGCATCCTTCAAGGCATAGGCCATTTCTTCTGGCGTCCACCAGGCGTTCATGCCCACAGCAGCAATGCCGGTCGACACACAGGCCCAATATATCAGCATCCATTCGGGATAGTTGCGCATCGCAATGGCGACGCGGTCGCCGGGTTGCACGCCCTGCGCCGCAAGCCAGGCGGCGACTGCGTTTACTTGGAGATGCGATTGCGCATAGCTCAGCCGCTCATCTTCATAGATGATATAAGGGCGGTCGGCATAAGCCGCAGTCGAGAGCCACAATTCGCGAATGCTGGGCGGCTGGTTTTTATAGGTCCGGATCGGAACGCCGCGTACTTGGGTCTCGACAATCTCGAACGGACCGCCCGGACCAATCAATTCTTCGCGCACCGCGCGCAGCTCGGCATAATACATCGTCTCTCCTCTTCGAAGAGGAGCAATAATGGGCGCTATTAGAAGCGCAAGCGCTGTTTAACCGCTCGCTTGAATTTGGCGCCGCCGTTCAGAAATCGACCGCAATGCCCTTCAACTCCCAGTCGCCATAGCGCACAGGATCCGGGCGCTCCGCATCGGGGAGAGGTACATGCGCAACCTCTTTGGGCTCTGGCACGGGCGGGCTTTCCGACAAATAAGCGGGCGGTTTCACATGTGGCGGGCGCTGGCCCATGGCTTTGTTCCTTACGCTATTCTTGAAAGCGTCATTGCTGGGGGCCACATTGGGGCTCGAACGAAGGATATCAAGATGAATATGCTCAAGACGACAATGTTGCTGGCAGCGCTCACCGCCCTGTTTATGGCTTTGGGCTATACGCTTGGCGGATCTGGCGGCGCGATAATGTCGCTGCTGGTTGCGGCGGGCATGAACCTATTCACCTACTGGAACGCCGACAAAATCGTCCTCAAAATGCATAATGCGCGTGAGGTTGATGCGAGCAGTGAGCCGAATTTTTACGGCATGGTCGCCAATCTTGCACGCCGTGCGAACATGCCTGTGCCGCGCGTCTACATCATCGACAGTCCGCATCCCAATGCCTTTGCCACCGGGCGCAATCCGGAAAATGCAGCCGTCGCCGCAACCACGGGCCTGTTGTCGATGCTCGGCCGCGAAGAGGTGGAAGGCGTGATGGCGCACGAACTGGCGCATGTGAAAAACCGCGACACGCTGATCATGACGATGGTGGCAACGATTGCCGGTGCGCTCTCCATGCTCGCCAATTTCGGGCTATTCTTCCGGGGCAATGACCGCAATGGGCTGGCCGCGCTGCTTGCCGTTTTCATCGCGCCCTTTGCAGCGATGATCGTCCAACTCGCGATCAGCCGCACCCGCGAATATGGTGCGGATCGCACAGGCGCAGAAATCAGCGGCAACCCGCTGGCGCTGGCATCTGCGCTGTCCAAGATTTCGCGGGCAGCGCAGACCATCCCCAATCCGGTAAGCGCGCGCAACCCTTCGGCAGCACAGCTTTACATCGTGCCGACCCATGTCTCGGAAATGTTCTCGACCCATCCGGCGACCGAAAATCGTATTGCTGAACTGCAACTGCTTGCCGAGCAGATGGGTGCCAGCCAGGTTGCAAAGACGCCGCGGCGCAGCGCGCTCGATCCGCTTGGGTGAAGGCCAAGCGAAAGCTGCTTCCCATGCCATTACCGCCAAAGCGGGGGGCCATGGCTTGACGGCCCACAGCAGCGGGTGACTTTGCCTGCCAGTCGGCCTAAGGCGCGGCAATGAACACCCGTCCGACGACCGCCACCGGCCTTGCCGCCCGCCGCACTGCATTGCGCATGCTCGATGCCGCATTGCGCACCGGCCAGCCACTGGATCAGGCGGCGAGTGGATTTGCCAAGGGCCTGCTGCCCGCCGACCGGGCGCTGGCGATTGCGATCGCGCAGGAGGTGCTGCGCTGGCTTCCCGATCTTGATCTTTTGATCGACAGCCAGACAAGGCTGCCACTTGCCGACGATGCCAAGGCGCGAATGGTATTGCGTATGGCGGTCGTGCAGATCTTGCGGCTCGGCACCCCGCCCCACGCCGCAATAGCTACCGCGCTGCCGCTCTTGGAAGGTGGGCCGCGGCGGCTGGTCCATGGCGTACTTGGATCGCTCTGGCGGCTGCAGCCCAGCCTGCCCGACATGCCGACGCTGCTGCCGCTTGTGGCTGCGCGGTGGGACAAGGCGTGGGGCAAGCCGGTTGTTGCCGCGGCGCGCCATGCGCTTGCCGAACCGCCGGCGCTCGATCTTGTGATTTCTGATCCGGCCATGACGGCTGAATGGACCGAAAAGCTGGAGGGACAAAGCCTTGCGCAGGGCCATGTCCGGCTTGCACGCGGGGTCGCGGTGGAGAGCCTGCCGGGATTTGCCGAAGGGGCCTGGTGGGTGCAGGATCTGGCGGCCAGCCTGCCGGTGCGGCTTTTAGGGCAGGGCAATCATCGCGAAGCACTTGACCTATGTGCAGCACCCGGGGGCAAGACAATGCAGCTTGCAAGCCAGGGCTGGGATGTGACCGCGCTCGACAAATCGGCCAAACGGATGGAGCGGCTTTCGGCCAATCTGGAACGCACCGGGTTCAGTGCCAAATCCAACATTGGTGATCTGCTTTCATGGGAACCGGGCAAGCAATTTGATGCCGTGCTGCTCGATGCCCCATGCACCGCGACCGGCACCTTCCGCCGCCATCCCGATGTGCTGCACCGCATCGGGCCGCGCCAGATCGCCGAACTCGCTGAACTGCAAGCCGCCATGCTCGACCGCGCAGCTTCATGGGTAAAGCCGGGCGGGACGCTGGTCTATGCGACCTGTTCGCTCGAGCCCGAAGAGGGCGAAGCGCAGGCCGATGGCTTTCTTGCGCGGCATGGTGATTTTACCAAGGCGCCTATTGACCCTGCCTTGCTGCCCAGCGGCATTGATCCTGCCGACGGCTATGTGCGGACATTGCCCGGTATGCTTGCCGAACAGGGCGGACTTGATGGATTTTTCATCGCCTGCCTGCAGCGCAAAGGTTAAGGCCGCACGCGTTATGCAGACCGATGCGCCCACCCTTACCACCGAAAGGCTGATCATCGAGCCACTGTCGATGCGCCATTGGGAGAGCTATGCGGCTGCCTGGGGCGATCCGCGCATGACCCAATTTATCAGCCCGGAACCCCGCAGCCGGCAGGAATGCTGGATCAAATTTGTGCAAGGCGCAGGGTTTTGGTCGCTATTTGGCTATGGCTATTGGGCCTTTTGCGACCGTGCGACCGGTGCCTTTCTGGGCAATGGCGGGCTGGCACAGATGGAGCGCGGCATTGCCGGTCTGACAGGCTTTCCCGAAGCCGGCTGGGCCTTCAGCCATCAAGCATGGGGCAAGGGCTATGCAACCGAGGCGATGGCCGCGGTGCTGCAATGGGCCGATGCGACACTGCCCGACCGTGAAATCCGCTGCATCATCGATATCGAAAATCATGCCTCGGTGCGCGTCGGCGAGAAGCTGGGGTTCGGTCAGATCGAAGTACTTCCCGGCACGACCGGCGCGCTTGGGCTGTTTTCCCGACAAGCTGGTGGATAAATCAGTGGATTAGCTGTGCGTAACCGGGTGCTCGCCTTGCCCCTGCAGGCCAGTGCCGCTAAGCGGCAGACATGAGCTCTCCCGTCCGTATCGCCCCCTCGATCCTCTCCGCCGATTTTGCCCGTCTTGGCGAAGAAGTACGCGCCATTGACGAGGCTGGTTGCGACTGGATCCATGTTGATGTGATGGATGGGCATTTCGTTCCCAACATCACCATCGGCCCGGCAGTGGTAAAGGCGCTTCGTCCGCACAGCGCGAAACCCTTTGACGTCCATCTGATGATCTCGCCGGTTGACCAATATGTGAAGGATTTTGCTGACGCTGGCGCCGACATCATCTCCTTCCATCCGGAGGCCGGCCCCCATCCGCACCGCACGGTGCAACTGATCAAGTCACTCGGCAAGCAAGCGGGCATCGTCCTTAACCCGCACACGCCGGCGAAAATGCTCGATTATCTGATCGAGGATATCGACCTTGTACTGGTGATGAGCGTGAACCCCGGTTTTGGCGGACAGAGCTTCATTTACAGCCAGCTGCGCAAGATCGAGGCGATCCGCAAAATGATCGACAAGACCGGCAAGGATATCCGGCTTGAGGTAGATGGCGGGATCACGACCGAAACCGCGCCGCTCGCCATAGCAGCAGGGGCGGATACTCTGGTCGCGGGCACTGCGACCTTTAAGGGCGGACCGTCTGCCTATGCCGCCAACATCGCTGCCCTGAGGGCCGGGCCCACTAACTGATGGCAGAGGCCGACCGCCCTGACGATATCGCAGGCGGCAAAGGTCTCGCGCTGCGCCCTGTCGGGCGTGCGCAAAATCTCGCCGCCAGGGTGTCGCTGATGCTCTATCAGCTGAGCTGGCGCACGCCGCTTCACAAGATGCGGATCACCGGCAAGCTGCCGATGAAATTGCTGGCGGTGCCCGACGATCCGCTTGCTGGGGACCATGCCCGTGGCACCGCAATTCGCATCGGCAAATTTCTGTTTCAGGATATGGAGCAGGCGGTTGCGACGATCGACTATGACAATCTGTCACTGCCGCCGGCCTTTGCCGACTATATCCACCGCTTTGATTGGCTGCGGGATCTGGCCTGTGCGGCCAATCGCGGTGAAGGTGCACCCATTGCTGCCGAGATTGCCGAGCGCTGGCTGACGGCCAATGGCGAAAAGCCCCGCATGCCTGCCTGGCGGATCGATAATTGCGCCTGGCGCTTTCTGAATATGGCGAGCCATGCGCCGCTTTTGCTTTCGAACAGCGAAATCATCTACCGTTCGAAAATCCTCAGCCATTTTGCCCGCAGTGCGCGCCATCTGGATCAGTCTGCGATCCGCGCAACCAGCCCCTTTGATCGTGTCTGCGGCTGGGTCGGCGTGCTTGCCGCCTCGCTCCTGCTGCCAGAGGGCAAGGCGCGTCGTGCCATGGGCGAACATGGCCTTGAAGCCGCACTGGCCGATCTGGTTTTCCCCGATGGCGGGGTGTTGTCGCGTTCGCCGCAGCAGTTGATGGAATTGATCGCACTGCTGTCGATGCTGCACCAATGCTATGCCGCACGGCAGGAACAAGCCCCGGCCTGCATCAGCGAAACATTGGCGCGCAATATTCCGGCACTGCTTGGCCTGACCCATTCCGACGGCGGTTTGGGTGCATGGCAGGGCACGGGTCATATCGATGCCGAACGGATCGATGCGCTGGTCGCAGCGAGCGGCGTGCGCGCCCGTCCGCTGCGCCAAGCGCTTGACTGGGGCTATCAACGGGTCAGCGCGGGGCAGGCTGTGCTGCTTGTTGACGCAGGCCCGCCGCCGCATGCGAAACAGGCGCTGGTCGGTTGCGCCTCGACGCTGGCTTTCGAGTTCAGCTTTGCCAAGCAGCGGATCATCATCAATTGCGGCGGGGCAGGCCTTGTTGGCGCTAACATTCCGGCGGCCCTAGCACGCGGCTTGCGGACCACTGCTGCCCATTCGACACTCTGTGTGGATGACAGCAACTCGACCGCGCTTCTTGCCAAGGGGCAATTGGGTGCAGGCGTTGTCGAGGTTGGCCTTGAACGGCGCGATATTGACCGGGCGACCCGGATCGAGGCCAATCATGATGGCTATGCCCGCGTCTATGGCTTCGTTCATAACCGCGTGCTGATCCAGCGTTCGGATGGCATGGAATTGCGCGGCGAAGACACGCTGCTGCCGCATGCCAAATATAAGTCGCGCGAAGAAGTTGACGCGCATTTGCGCTTCCATCTCGGCCCCGATATCGAATTGCTGCTGGCCGACGACCGGCGCAGCGTGGTGATGCGGCTGATCGATGGCAGCAGTTGGAGTTTCATCACGACCCTCGGTACGATCGAGGTCGACGACAGCATATGGGTGGATGAACTGGGTCGGCCACACCCGACCCGCCAGCTTGTGATCGGTGTGACCGCGCCCAAGGGCGGCATGACCATCGGCTGGGCATTGCGTTTCATAGGATAAGGTAAAATGAGCGAAGTGAAGATCAAACGGGCACTGTTGTCAGTGTCGGACAAGGCCGGATTGGTCGAACTGGGCTATGCGCTGGCCAAGCGGAATGTCGAACTGGTGTCGACCGGCGGTACGGCCAAGACGCTGCGTGAAGCGGGGCTGAAGGTCATGGATATCAGCGACCTTACCGGTTTTCCCGAAATGATGGACGGCCGCGTCAAGACCCTGCACCCCAAGGTGCATGGCGGCCTGCTGGCAGTGCGCGACAATGCGGAACATGCCGCCGCGATGAAGGACCATGGCATTGGCGCGATCGACCTGGTCGTCGTCAACCTCTATCCCTTCGCGCAGACGGTCGCCAAGGGTTCAAGCCGTGACGAGATCATCGAGAATATCGACATTGGCGGGCCGTCAATGGTGCGCAGCGCGGCCAAGAACCATGCCTTTGTGACCATCCTGACCGATCCAGCCGATTATGACGAACTGATCGCCGAGATGGAGGAATCGGGCGGGGCCACCAGCTATGATTTCCGCCGCAAATGTGCCGCCAAGGCCTATGCCGCGACGGCAGCCTATGACGGCATGATCAGCCAATGGTTCGCCTTTGCTGACCAAGGGCAGACCTTCCCAGACATGCTGGCGGTGAATGGCTATCGCTCCTCTGAACTGCGCTATGGCGAAAACCCGCATCAGAAAGCGGCGCTCTATCTTCCCGTCGGTCCGCATGGCTCGGGGATCGCCCAGGCCGAACAGGTGCAGGGCAAGGAACTGAGCTACAACAACTATAATGATGCCGATGCCGCGCTCGAACTGGTCAGCGAATTTCGGGATGGGCCGCCGACGGTAGTGATCGTCAAACATGCCAATCCCTGCGGTGTTGCCAGTGCCGACACGCTGATTGACGCCTATCGCATGGCGCTGGAATGCGACAGCGTGTCCGCCTTTGGCGGCATCGTTGCGGTCAACCGGCCACTGGATGGCGCCACCGCCGAAGCGATCACCGAAATCTTCACCGAAGTCGTTGCCGCACCCGCAGCCGACGATGCAGCGAAAGCCGTGTTTGCAAAGAAGAAGAATTTGCGCCTGCTGCTGACCGGAGACCTGCCCGATCCAAAGCGCGGCGGATTGGCGATCAAGCCGATTACCGGTGGGCTTCTGGTCCAGTCGCGCGACAATGGCTTTGTGCCTGACAGCGATTTCAAAGTGGTAACGAAGCGCGCGCCAAGTGCGCAGGAACTGGCTGATTGCCGCTTTGCTTGGACGGTTGCCAAGCATGTGAAATCAAATGCGATCGTTTATGCAAAGGATGGCGCAACGGCAGGGATTGGCGCTGGCCAGATGAACCGCCGCGACAGTGCACGCATCGCCGCAATCAAGGCGCGCGAGGCGGCTGAAACCTATGGCTGGGATGCGCCGCGCACGCTGGGCTCGGCGGTTGCGTCCGACGCCTTCTTCCCCTTTGCCGATGGCCTGTTGGCCGCGGTTGAAGCCGGGGCAACGGCGGTCATCCAGCCGGGTGGATCGATGCGCGACGATGAAGTCATCGCTGCCGCTGACGAGGCAGGGTTGGCGATGGTCTTTACCGGGATGCGCCATTTCCGGCATTGAGGTAAATGAATACCATAGTGCCGAGCCCGTCGAAACGGCCCGGCACTGTGGTCTTCGAATATGCAATGCGCGTTTTACCTCGCGCGTTTTACCGCAGTTTTGAACTTGCCGAGACCCGCTGGCTTGGGGCCATAGTTGCGCGGGCGTTCGCCATCTCGGCCTTGTCCACCGCCGCTGATCGGCGGACCGCCGCGCTTGTGGCCCGGGCGGTTGTCGGCGCGCGGGGCACGGTTGTCGTCGCGCGGCGCTGCGACCGTGAGTTCGTCACGGCCATAGCCGTCGCGGCTCATCAACTGGCTTTCGCGCTGCGGACGGGGTTTGCGCGCACCGGGGCGGCCTTGGCCCTGGCGCTCACCGCCGGGACGCCCGCCATGGCGGCGCGGTTCTTCCTCGCGCTTGGCGACTACCGGCTTGGGCATTTCGGCAACCATCTGGCGGAAACCTTCAGGCAGGCCGATCTGCGTCAAACGGATCTTGGTCAGCCGTTCAATATCCTTGAGATAGCCACGTTCGTCATCAGAGACAAAGCTAACTGCGATGCCATCTGCACCTGCACGCGCGGTGCGGCCGATGCGATGGACATATTGGTCGGGCACATTGGGCAGTTCATAATTGAAGACATGGCTGACGCCGGGCACATCAATACCGCGTGCGGCGATATCGGTCGCGACCAGCACCTTCAGATGCCCGCTGCGGAAACCCTGCATCGCGGCGGTGCGCTGACCCTGGCTTTTATTGCCATGGATCGCGGCGGCCTTGATGCCGGCCCCTGCCAGATGGCGGACGACACGGTCCGCGCCATGCTTGGTGCGGGTGAAAACCAGCGCGCGGTCGATGCTCTCATCCTTGAGGCGATGGTTCAAAAGCGCCTGCTTTTCGCCCTGATTGACGAACACGACATGCTGATCGACGCGCTCCGCCGTCGTTGCGGCAGGCGTTACCGAAACACGCACAGGGTTGTTCAGGAAACGGTTGCCCAGTTCGGCAATCGCCTTGGGCATGGTGGCCGAAAAGAACAGGCTCTGCCGCTTTTTGGGGAGCAGCAGATCAATCCGCTTCAGCGCGTGGATGAAGCCCAGATCCATCATCTGGTCGGCCTCATCAAGAACGAAGATCTCGACATCTTTCAGGCTGAGCGCGCGCTGTTCGATCAGGTCAAGCAGGCGGCCGGGCGTTGCGACCAGAATGTCGGTGCCGGCCTGCAGCTTCTTCTTTTGCGTGAAGATCGGCATGCCGCCGAAAACGCACTGGACGGTCAGGCCCAGATATTTGCCATAATCGCGGAACTTTTCCGCAATCTGTGCGGCCAATTCGCGGGTCGGCGACAAGACCAGCATCCGGCAGCCATAAGGCACGCGCGGTTTGATGTTGGTTGCAAAATGGTGGAGCGAGGGCAGCGCAAAGGCTGCGGTCTTGCCGGTGCCGGTCTGCGCGATACCGCACAGGTCGCGGCCTTCCATCAGCGGCGGGATCGCCTGCATCTGGATGGGCGTCGGGGTATCATAACCCGAAGCATGAAGCGCTTTCAGGATAGGCTGGGCAAGGCCCAGTTCGTCAAAATAGGACATTATATTCTCTCAATACAGGCCAGCTACGCGCACGCGGATGATCCGCGCACGGCGCAAAGGCGGGTGTAAGGGTAGGCGAAATGCCAACCCCTTGGAAACAACCCCGCGTGAAAAAGGTGGCCTCTAGGATGCGCTCGGCGGGTGCACGGCGGAAGGTCGTCATCGACCTCTCACGCTGCCGTTGCTTGGGCGGTATGCACCGCTTTTGCCTGCGCTTGGTTTGCCCTTTGGACGAACTTGCGGAAAAAAGCAAGATAATTGCGCGGACCGGTCGCTGTTGGGCGTCTGAAGCCCGGGGTAACCGGCTGTTAACCAATTTCCTTCACAGCTTGCTGCAACACAATTCGCTGGAGGAAATGAAGCGATGCACAGGGGCCAGAACGATATCGCCGATGTGGCCATCATTGGCGCAGGGCCTGCAGGGCTGACCGCAGCCTATCTGCTTTCCAAAAAGGGTTATAATGTCACGGTCATCGAAAAAGATGAACGTTATGTCGGCGGGATCAGCCGCACCGTAGAGGTTGACGGTTATCGCTTTGACATTGGCGGGCACCGCTTCTTTTCAAAGTCGAAAGAAGTGGTCGATCTGTGGAACGAGATCCTGCCTGACGATTTCATCCAGCGTCCGCGGATGAGCCGCATCTATTATGAAGGCAAATTTTACAGCTATCCGCTGCGTGCCTTTGAAGCGCTTTTCAATCTGGGCATCGTCCGTTCGACCTTGTGCATGGCAAGCTATGTCAAGGCGAAGGCATTTCCCAACAAACAGGTGCGCAGTTTCGAAGATTGGACGACCAATCAGTTTGGCTGGAAACTCTATTCGATCTTTTTCAAGACCTACACCGAAAAGGTGTGGGGCATGCCCTGCAATGAAATGTCGTCTGACTGGGCAGCGCAGCGCATCAAGGGGCTCTCGCTCGGTGCTGCGGTACTGGACGGGCTGAAACGCAGTCTGGGCCTCAATAAAAAGCCCAATGACGGTATGGAAACGAAGACCTTGCTCGAAACCTTCCGCTATCCGCGGCTTGGCCCGGGAATGATGTGGGATGCAGCCCGCGATTTCGTGGTCGCCAAAGGCAATCAGGTTTTGATGGGGCATAGCTTCAAACAACTCGCCCAGGATGGTGACGGCAATTGGCGCATGACCGCGACAAAGGCCGATGGCGGTGAAGCGGTGATCCGTGCACGCCATGTGATCAGTTCGGCGCCGATGCGCGAACTCGCCGCCCGTATCCATCCGCTTCCGGCCTGCTCGCTCCAGGCAGACAATCTGCGCTATCGCGATTTCCTGACCGTGGCGGTGATGATCAAGTCGGATGATTTGTTCCCCGACAACTGGATCTATATCCATGACAGCAAGGTCAAGGTTGGCCGCATCCAGAATTTCCGCAGTTGGTCGCCCGAAATGGTTCCTGATCCGTCGGTTGCCTGTGTCGGTCTAGAATATTTCTGCTTTGAAGGTGACGGCCTCTGGTCGTCAAGCGACGCCGATCTGGTCGAGCTTGCCAAAAAGGAACTGGCAATCCTGGGTCTTGTCGACCCCAAGGATGTGATCGGCGGTGCCGTGGTGCGACAGGAAAAGGCCTATCCGGTCTATGACGATGCCTATGCCGCCAATGTCGAAGCGATGCGCCATGAGCTGGAAAGCCGTTACCCGACGCTGCACATGGTCGGCCGCAATGGCATGCACCGCTATAACAACCAGGATCATGCGATGATGACCGCGATGCTGACCGTCGAGAATATCGAGGCCAATGCGCGCATCTACAATATCTGGAACGTCAACGAAGACGCCGAATATCATGAGGCCGGCGACGAGGGCGAACAGGAAGCGATTGCTGCAGCCGCCAAGGTCGCGCTGACCGAGGACCAGGCCGTCGCACTGGCATCTGAACGCGATGTTCCGGTGCGGGTTGCGCCTGAACGTCCGCGCAAGGTGGCCTAAGCCGCGATGCAAGTCGCGATCAACAGCTTTGCGCGGCTCTGGCAGCGTTTTACGCTGACCCGCTATTTCGCGGCCAGTGTGATCGCGCTTGGCGTTGATACGCTCTTTTATCTGATGCTCCATGCGGCCGGCCTTCATGCCGCCACCGCATCGATGCTGGGTTATGCAACAGGGATTGCAGTGCATTGGGCGATCAGCGCCCATATCGTCTTTCCCGACAAGGTGCGTGCAGGCTCTGCGCTGCTGCGGCAGCGCGTGTTTTTTGCGATCAGTGCACTGATCGGGCTTGCGCTGACCGGCGGGGTCGTTGCGTTGGCAACGCAGCTTGGCGCGTCGCCGCTCCTTGCCAAGATTTTTGCCGTGGGGACCAGTTTCACGGCTGTTTACGCCATCAGGAAGTGGGGCATTTTCCGATGACCAATATTGCTTTGCGTGCACCGTTCAGCTTTTCGCCAAATGAGGAACAGAAAAGGTTCCTGCATTGGGCGCTGTGCTGGTTGATCCTGCCGAATATCGGCTTCATGCTGCTCTGGTATATCGGTGCACCGCCGCGCCAGATCGACATTGTTGCAATCGGGCTGCTGGGCTTGATCGTGAAGCGTTTCCCCTTCTGGCTCCGCTATGGCACCTATGTGGCAACGGTCGTGATGACGACGCTGTCCTTTGTCAGCGGGCTGTTCAATCTCAGCATCAAATCACTGCTCTACTCGCTGCAATTCTTTGCCGAGATCAAGCCGAGCAACAGTTTGGAATATATATTGGTCGGCGCCGCGCTGGTCGCGATGCTCGTCTATGCCTATTTTGCCTTTCGCAAAGACCAGAATTTCGAAACACCCTGGCTGATCCTTGCCGGTGCGGGCGGTATCGTGGCGTTGGCCGCTACCGACTATGCCATGGGCCAGGGCATGCGCGGCCACTATAAGCGGATCGCACCCGAAGGGGCCTATTTCTCGTCCGGTGCGGTGCAGAGCGGGATTGAGGCGCGCGCTGATGGAACGCGGCACATCATTGTCGTGATGGTCGAATCGCTCGGCCTTCCGCGCGGCAATGCCGAAATGCAGCGGCTGCTTTTTGCCGAATATAAGAACAATCCGGCAATCCGTGCGCGTTACGATCTCTCGCAAGGCCATAACCCTTATTATGTCAGCACGACCGCAGGCGAAGTGCGCGAATTGTGCGGGCGCTGGGGGGATTATTACGATCTTGTCGATCGAAAGGATTCCAACTGCATGCCTGCGCGGCTCGCCAACAAGGGCTATGCCACCCATGCCATGCACAGTTTCATCGGCAGCTTTTTTGAACGCGATCAATGGTATCCTAATATCGGCTTTCAAAAGACCGAGTTCGGCCCGCTGCTGATCGAGCGCGGTGCGCGCAACTGTGGCGGCGTCTTTGCCGGCGCGTGCGACCGGGATGTGCCCAAACAGATGGCCGACATGCTGAAAAAGGCGACAAAGCCGACCTTCCTCTATTTCCTGACCGTAAACACCCATTTGCCGGTGCCGCCAGGGATGAACCTGAATAATGAGGATTGTGAACGCCTCTCGCCGAAGCTGGAAAAGGCCTTCCCGCAAATCTGCCGCCAATTTGTGATGTGGCATGATTTCAACAATGCGATGGTGCAGGAAATTGTGGCAAAGGATTTTCCCGCTGCGGACATATTGATCGTCGGCGATCATATGCCGCCCTATTTTGACCGCTATCATCGCTCGCAGTTCGATCCGGCGCATGTCCCCTGGCTCTATCTGCGCCACAAGGATGCAACTGCCGCCAAGGCCGGCGACCGGGAAGGCTGATCCATGTCCCTGATTGCAGGCCGCAAGCCGGGCCTTGCCTATGCCATCATCTGGCTGCTGCTCGCCGGCCTGCTTCTTTTCCTCAGCCGCGATAATGTCGCGACGCTATCGGGATGGGATCCGGACGACCAGTTGCGGCTGGTGCAGCTGCGCGATTTTCTGGGCGGGCAAAGCTGGTGGGATAGCAGCCAATATCGGCTGAACGCGCCCGATGGCGCGCCGATGCACTGGTCGCGGCTGATCGAACTTCCGCTGGCGGCGATCATCCTCGCGCTTCGTCCACTGCTTGGCACATATGGCGCCGAAATGGCCGCTGGCATCATCGTGCCTTTGGGCTGTTATGCCCTCATTGCGGCAATTCTCGCCAGTATCGCGGCGCGGATAGCCGGGCATATTGCCGGTGTCAGCGCGCTGATGATGGCGATGGTTGCGCCTGCCTTGTCGATGCAATTGCGCCCGATGCGGATTGACCATCATGGCTGGCAACTGGTGTGCGCCGCAATTGCCCTTTGGACTTTATTCTGGCCAAAACCCCGCCGTGCCGGCCTGTTGCTCGGGCTGGCTCTCGCGGTCTGGATGCACATATCGCTCGAAGGCGCGCCTGCGGCGGTCATGTTCTTCGCGTTGCTCGCTTTTGGCTGGGTGCGCGATGCCGGCGAACGGCCCCGGTTGCAGGCAGCGATCATGGCCTTTGCCTTGACCAGCCTTGCCCTCTTTTTCGCGACCCAGCGACAGGGGCTTTCGGGCGCGCAATATTGCGACGCGATTTCGCCCGCGCATATCTGGGCGATTATCGCTGCGGCGCTTTCGGCGCTTGCCGTGACGGCTTTGCCGCTTGCCCGCTGGCCGTTCCGGCTCGCCGCGCTCGCGCTTCCCGCAGGGCTTGCAGGGGGGCTGTTTGTCTATCTCGCGCCCGATTGCCTGTCCGGGGCGTTCGCCCAAATGGACCCTGTGGTGCGCAAATATTGGTATGCGCAGGTCAATGAAGGCCTACCCGTCTGGCGGCAGGATGCTGCTACGGCGTTGCTGTTCCTTGGCGTCGCTATCGCCTCGCTTGCCAGCCTGCCCTGGCTGCGGCGGCAGCTTGCCCCCGAAAAATGGGCGCTGCTGGTGCGCATCGTACCGCTTCAGATTTACGCGATTATGCTGTCTATGCTTGTCTTTCGCACAATTTCGGTCGTCACCCTGTTGGCGATTCCGGCATTGGCCTGCGCTGCGACCCTGCTGATTGCGCGCTATCGCGAAGAGCCGGTTTTGGCCCGACGGCTGCGCTATGTTGCCCTGTTCATCTTGCTGCTAATGCCCGGCGCATTGTTGCAGCAGGCTTATCTGTTTTTTGCTGGCAATGCCGCGGAAACTGCGACGGCGCCGATTGCTGGCGCGCAGACCTATAGCTGCGATTCAGCGCAATCGATCACCACGCTCGCCAGCCTGCCGTCCTCCCGGATGGTGGCCCCGTTCGATATTGGGCCGATGATCTTGCTAACCAGCGCGCATAAGGTGCTCGCCAGCAGCCATCATCGTAACCAGCAGGGGATGCGTGAACAGATTGATATTTTCCGCCTGCCTCCGGCGCAGTCAAAAGCGATCATCGATCGGCGCGGCATCGCCTATATTGTCGCCTGCCCGGATGAAAGCGAGCTTGGCAATTATAGCAAGGCGGACCCTGATGGTTTGTGGGCCGCGCTTGCCAAGGGCCGCGTTCCGGCATGGCTCGAACGGCTTCCCGACAGGGGAAGCGGCATTCAGATTTGGCGGGTGCGCAAGCCCTGAGGCTTACAGGTTCATGAAATCGCGGGCGTAGCTATTAAGGTGTGCGCCGCCATCGGCGAAGATGATCTGCCCTGTTACGTCGCGCGCCAGCGCCAGGTAAAGCACGGCATCGGCCACGCTTTCGGGTGCGGGCAATGCGTGCAGCGGCATCGCGCCGGCAAGCTGCATCATCATGGCATCCGAATATTCATCGGTCGGAATGACGAGCCCCGGGGCCACGCCATTGACCCGTGCATGCGGGGCAAGCGCGGCCGCCATCGACCGCACCGAAGCAGCCAGCGCTTGCTTTGACAGCGTATAGCTCAACTGATCGCCATTGGGATTACGCACCCGCTGGTCGACAATATGGACGATGGCCGGTCGGTTGCCGTGCGCCTTGACCAGCGCGGTTGACAACAGCAGCGGCGCAAACAGATTCAGCCGGAAATGCGCGTCAAGGCTGGCGGAGTCCATTGCTTCCCAGCCATCCTGTCCGAACATGGCGGCATTGTTGACCAGCAGGTCGGGTGCGCGGCCAAAATGCTTTGCCACATCGCCGACCAATGCGCTTGCCGCCGCACTGTCTGAAAGATCGGCAGAAAAATGCTGCCAGTCGCAGCCGTTACGCGCAATCGCCTCTGCCAATGCGGGGTCTGGATTGCCCGCGCCATGGCTCGATAGCGCCAGGTCATAGCCCGCATCGGAAAGCCGCGCCGCGATGATCGCGCCGAGACGGCGGACCCCGCCGGTCACCAGCGCGAGCGGGCGCTTCATGCGGCAACCCCTGACGGTTTCCGGTGCCGCGTCATGGTAAGCCCGATCGATTCGCCATCTTCGGATATGGCGAGTTTGATGATCTTGACCGTGATCGAGGTGAAACGGTCATCCTCGGAAAACAGACGGCCGATGATATGGTCGGCCAGCGCCTCGATCAGCGTGAAGTGCACGCCTTCGGGAAATTCGGTCGCCGCCGCCTTGATCGCCATATAGTTTTTCGACGCCGAAAGCGGCGTATCGGGCGTGTAGTGTGGTGCGATTTCCAAATCGGCGCTGACTGAAATGTGCAGCGGCTGCGGCAGGTGCGTTTCTTGGCTGTAAATGCCGGTGAGGACATTGACGTGCAGGTCATGCACTTCGAGGGTGAGCAAGTCAGTCATATCAATCCTGTTGAAGTTCGTGCTGCGACCAGCGTGCGAAAATGGCGGTGGGTAGCAATAGCCCCCGCGCCTCTTCGCGTACGGCAAGTTCGCCAAATTCGACTTTTCCGGGCAGGTCGGCAAAATGCATCTGTACCAGATTGCCCAGCGCCAGCGCCGACATGCGCACGGCATAGACGGTGAGGAAAAGAAAGCGCGAGTTTGCGTCAAGCAATTGCCGGCAATTGGCAATCATTTCGGGCAGGTCTTCCTCCAGCCGCCAAACCTCGCCATCGGGGCCGCGGCCATATTTGGGCGGATCGAGCAATATGCCGTCATAACGCCGTTCGCGCCGCACTTCGCGGGCCACAAATTTTGCGGCATCGTCAACGATCCAGCGGATCGGCCGGTCTGCCATGTCGGACAAGGCGGCATTGTCGCGCGCCTGCGCTACCGATTTTTTCGAGGCATCGACATGCACCATCTGCGCGCCCGCCGAAGACAGCGCCAGCGTGCCGACACCGGTATACCCGAACAGGTTCATCACCTGCGGATCGGACGCCCCCTCGATCTGCCCGCGCATCCAGCGCCAGACCGGGTCCATATCCGGAAAAAAGCCCAGATGGCGAAAGGGCGTGCAGCTGGCGGAAAAGCGCACTTCGCCATTCCAGTTTAGCGGCCAGCCCTGCTGCACTGCCTTGGTTTCATAATACCAGCGGCCGCCACCCTCTTCGTCTGATCCGGGGATGAATTCGGCATCGGCGGGCCATTCGTCAATCGCCGGTTCCCACATTGCCTGCGGCTCGGGGCGGATGAAGCGATAGGGGCCGTAACGTTCCCATTTACGACCATTACCGCTGTCGAGCAGCGTGTAATCCTCGCGCGGTTCGCCAACCAGTGTGACGAAATCAGCCACGGGCGGCGTGGGTAAGGACATGGTCGCGCACTGCTGCATAATCGCCGGGCAGCGAAATGAAGCGTTCCTCACGGTCAAACAGATTGCCGACGCGTGCGGGAAGCGATGGTCGGATGCCGGTTGCCCGTTCAACCGCCTCACGGAACTTTGCCGGATGCGCTGTCGCCAGAGTGACGACGGGTATATCGGCAGCGATGCCCCTCTCACGCGCGGCGTGAAGCGCGATTGCAGTGTGCGGATCGATGATCTGCCCGCAATGGTCCCAGGCCCAACGCATGGCACCCGACATTTCGGCAGAATCAGCGCGCGCGCTGGCAAACAGCGCTGCCTTACGGCGCATATCCGACGAAAGCACCATCTTGCCCATCTGTTCGAACCATTTCATCCGCGCGGCGGTGGTCGATCCGTCCCGGCCTTCAAGATCATAGAGCAGCCGTTCGAAATTGCTCGAGACCTGAATGTCCATCGAGGGTGCGGCGGTGGGCGTGACTTCGCCGATCGAATAGTCGCCCTTGGCCAATGCACGGTGAAGAATGTCGTTCACATTGGTCGCGACAATCAACCGTTTGACCGGCAGACCCATTTGCGCCGCGACATAGCCTGCAAAGACATCGCCGAAATTGCCTGTCGGTACCGAAAAGGCCACAGGCCGTTCGGGCGCACCAAGCCGCAGCGCGGCCCAGAAATAATAGACAACCTGCGCCATCAGCCGTGCCCAGTTGATCGAATTGACCGCAGACAATGTCAGCTGCGAGGTCACTTCGCTATCGCCGAACATGCGCTTTACCATCGCCTGCGCATCATCGAAACTGCCGGCAATTGCGATATTGTGCACATTGGGGGCCAGCACCGTGGTCATCTGCCGGCGCTGCACATCCGACACCCGGCCTTCGGGGTGGAGCATGAAGATTTCGATCTGCTCGCGCCCGGCCACCGCATGGATTGCTGCCGAACCGGTGTCGCCGCTGGTCGCGCCGACAATGGTCAGCTTGGTGTCCGTGCCGGTCAGAAAGCGTTCGAACAACTGACCGAGCAGTTGCAGCGCGACATCCTTGAACGCCAGCGTTGGGCCGTGGAACAATTCGAGCAGCCAATGCTGCCCGTCAAGCTGTACCAGCGGCGTCACCGCATCATGCGAAAAACTGCCATAGGCGGCGGCGCACAGATCGCGCAATTCTGCCTCGGTTAGCGAACCGGCGGTAAAGGGCGCCATCACCTTTGCGGCTAGGTCCACATAAGGCAGCCCGCGCATCGCCGCGATCTCGTCTGCGGTAAAACGCGGCCAAACCTGTGGTACATACAGGCCGCCGTCGCTGGCAAGCCCCGCCAGCGTCACCCCACGAAAGTCGAGGTTGGACGCATTTCCCCTGGTGCTGATATAGTGCATGGCGGAGGCGGCGTTAGCGGTTGCAGCAATTTGGCGCAAGTGCGTGCGCCGCTTGCACAGCAGCAAATCGCCCTATAGTCCTGCATCATGAAACATTATTTCGCCGCCTCGCTCGCCGCGCTCGCCTTTTCGACAGCGCTCGCCTCCCCCGCCGTCGCCCGCCCGATGACGGAAAACGATCTGGTCACCATGAAGAGGCTGGCTGCACCCGCGGTCTCGCCCGACGGGAAGCTTGCTGTTTACCAGCTTCAGGAAACCGATCTGACTGCGAACCGCCGCCGCAGCGATCTCTGGCTGGTGGCGACTGACAACCCTGCCGCGATTCCGCAGAAAGTCGCGTCACAGCCGGATTGGAATGAGCACAGTCCCGCCTTTGCCTCCGATGGCAAGGCGATCTGGTATATCAGCAATGAAAGCGGATCGGACCAGCTTTGGCGGCATGATCTTGCCAGCGGTGAAAGCGAGCAGGTCAGCGCCTTCAAGACCGACATTGCCGGCTTCAAACTGTCGCCCGATGGCAAGCGTGTTGCAGTTTGGGGCGATATCGCCCGCGATTGCGCCGATTTCGGCTGCGATGCCGATGGTGACCGGTCAAAGCCCGGCCCCGGCACCGGGCGCGCGTATGACGAATTGTTCGTGCGCCATTGGGATTCATGGGAAACGCCCGGCAATTACAGCCGTGTCTTTGCCTTTGATATTGCCGCCGACGGCAGCCTGTCAGGCGGCAAGCCAATGGATGGCGGCATTACCGGCGACTCGCCCTCAAAACCGATGGGCGGGGGTGAGGAGATTGCGTGGAGCGCAGACAGCCAGTCGCTCTATTTCGCGCTGCGCATTGCGGATCGGAACGAAGCGCGCTCGACCAACCTTGATCTCTACCAGACGCCTGCGACCGGCGGCGCTGCAAGCAACCTGACCGACAGCAATGACGCCACCGATACATTGCCCGCGCCCTCGCCCGACGGCAAATGGCTCGCCTGGGCGGCGATGGCACGCCCGGGCTATGAAGCCGACCGGCAGGTGGTGATGCTCAAGGATCTCGTCAGCGGCAAGACCAGCGCGTTGACCGCAAATTGGGATCGTTCGGTTGGGGCGCTTTCCTGGGCAAAGGACAGCAAGAGCCTGCTCGCCGTTGCGCAGGACGGGCTGGAAAATCCGCTGTTTCGCATCGACCTGAAGGGAAAGGTCACACGGTTGACCGAACGCGGCACCATCGCCGATTTCGCTGCCCTGCCGAAAGGCGGGGTGCTCTATGCAATCAATAGCCTCTCCGGGCCCAATGATTTGGTGGCGATGGACGGCAAAGGGCAGACCCGCCGGCTGACCAATGTCAACGCCGATGCGCAAAAGGAACTCGATCCCGTCCAGTACAGCCAGTTCACCTTCAAGGGTGCAGGCGGGGCGCTGGTGCATGGGCAGATCGTGAAGCCCATGGCTACAACCGGAAAGCTGCCACTTCTCCTCCTGGTTCATGGTGGGCCGCAAGGTTCGTTCAACAACAGCTGGTCGTTCCGCTGGAACCCTGCAGTGATGGCGAGCCAAGGCTATGCCGCAGTGACCATCGATTTCCATGGCAGCACCGGCTACGGCCAGGCCTTTACCGACAGCATCAACAAGGATTGGGGCGGAAAGCCGCTGGAAGATCTGAAACTGGGGATGGCGGCATTACCCGGAATCGACGCGCAGATCGATACGGCCAATGCCTGCGCGCTCGGCGGCAGCTATGGCGGCTATATGATGAACTGGATTGCGGGCAACTGGCCCGACGGGTTCAAATGCCTTGTCAACCATGCCGGTATTTTCGACCTGCGCGCCATGGCGTTTGAGACCGAGGAGTTGTGGTTCGACGAATGGGATCATGGCGGCCCCTGGTGGCAGCGCAATGATGCCGAAAAATGGAACCCGGTGAACCATGTGACCAAGTGGAAAACGCCAATGCTGGTGATCCATGGCGAAAAGGATTTCCGCATTCCCTATTCCCAAGGTCTTGCCACTTTCACCGCGCTGCAGCGGCAGGAAATCGATTCGCAATTGCTGATCTTTCCCGATGAAAACCACTGGATATTGAAGCCGAAAAACTCCCTCCAATGGCACCGCACGGTGTTTGACTGGGTCGGCCGTCATCTGAAGGCGAAGTGACTGCGCTGACCCGTTCGGTCCGGATGCTTCGAATTGAAGCCGCACCGGGCGGGTCAAAGCCTTGCTGAATCGGGCATAGGCTGGCATGGGCGCAGGCCATGACTATCGACAAGACATTCGACTTCGCGGGTATCGAGGCTAAATGGGCCAAGCATTGGGAAGAAAGCGGCGCCTATCGCCCGCATCGGCCCGAGGCGGAACCTTATACGATCGTCAACCCGCCGCCCAATGTCACCGGCAGCCTGCACATCGGCCATGCGCTCGACAATACGCTGCAGGACATATTGATCCGCCATGCCCGGCTGAAGGGTAAGGATGCGCTGTGGGTGGTCGGCACAGACCATGCCGGCATCGCGACGCAAATGGTTGTCGAGCGCCAGCTTGAGGCGAAGCAGGACAAGCGCACCAATTACAGTCGAGACGCCTTTGTCGACAAGGTTTGGGAGTGGAAGGCCGAAAGCGGCGGAACCATCACCAACCAGCTGCGCCGTTTAGGCTGTTCAATGGATTGGTCCAATGAACGCTTCACCATGGATGAAGGGTTCAACAAGGCGGTCACCAAGGTCTTTATCGACCTTTATAATCAGGGCCTGATCTATCGCGATAAGCGGCTTGTGAATTGGGACCCGAAACTGAAGACCGCGATTTCGGATCTGGAAGTTGAAACCCGCGAGGTGAAGGGTGGCTTCTGGCGTTTCCGCTATCCCTTTGCGGACGGGTCAGGCCATGTCGAGGTTGCGACGACGCGCCCCGAAACGATGTTGGCCGATATGGCGGTCGCGGTGCACCCCGATGACGAACGCTACAAAGCGGCCATCGGCAAGGAAATCTTGCAGCCAATCACTGGCCGCCGGTTCAAGGTGGTGGCGGACGAACATGCTGATCCGGAACTCGGATCGGGCGTGGTCAAGATCACCCCGGGCCATGACTTCAACGATTTCGAGGTCGGCAAGCGGGCAGGCATCAAGCCAGCCGACATGTATAACATGTTCGATGCCGAGGCGCGCGTCGTGCAGACCGCCGACGGGTTGATTCCAGAAAAATATCTGGGACTCGACCGTTTCGTGGCGCGCGATAGGATCGTCGCCGACATGAAGGCCGAAGGCTCTCTGATCCCGCACATCACCAAGGATGCTGAGGGTGAGGTGAGCGAACATGATTTCGAGCCGCGCACGATCCAAACGCCCTTTGGCGATCGCGGCGGGGTGGTGATCGAACCCTGGCTGACCGACCAATGGTATGTCGACGCTGAAACGCTTGCGCAGCCGCCCTTGCAGGCGGTTCGTGACGGCCGGATCGATATCGTCCCCAAGACATGGGAAAAGACCTTCTTTAACTGGATGGAGAATATCCAGCCCTGGTGCGTGTCGCGTCAGCTTTGGTGGGGGCACCGGATCCCGGCTTGGTATGACGCCGATGGCAAGGTTTATGTCGCCGAAGACGAAGCTGCCGCGCAGGCGCAGGCGGGCGAAGGCGCTGCGTTGACCCGCGACGCAGACGTGCTTGATACATGGTTCTCCTCCGCACTCTGGCCTTTTGGTACGCTGGGCTGGCCCGACCAGACCGAAGATCTGAAGCGTCACTACCCCAACGACGTTCTCATCTCCGGCTTTGACATCCTGTTTTTCTGGGATGCGCGCATGGCGATGCAGGGAATGCACTTCATGCAGGAAGTGCCTTGGAAGACGCTCTATCTCCACGGCCTTGTCCGCGCGGCCGACGGGCAGAAAATGTCCAAGTCCAAGGGTAATGTCGTCGATCCGCTGATCCTGATGGATCAATATGGAACCGACGCCCTGCGTTTCTTCATGGCGGCCATGGAAAGCCAGGGCCGGGATGTGAAGATGGATGAACGCCGCGTTGAAGGCTATCGCAATTTTGCGACAAAGCTTTGGAATGCAGCGCGTTTCTGCCAGTCCAACGGCATCGGCGCCAGCGGCACCTTGCATGCTCCGCAAGCAAGCCTTGCGGTTAACAAATGGATTATCGGCGAAGTCAGCGCGACGCTGGCGAAACTCGATAAAGCGTTTGAGGAATATCGCTTCGACGCCATGGCCGATGCGATCTACCAGTTCAGCTGGGGCACATTCTGCGACTGGTATCTCGAACTGATCAAGCCGGTGTCGGCCGGAGAAGAACGGGGCGAAATCGACGCGGAAACCAAGGCTGTGGCCGGCTGGGTGCTCGACCAGATACTCGTGATGCTCCATCCCTTCATGCCGTTCGTGACCGAGGAATTGTGGCATGCTCTTGGCGAACGCTCCTATGACCTGATCCTTGCCAAATGGCCCGAGCCCAAGGCCGATCTTGATCTGGCAGCTGGCGCTGAAATTAACTGGTTGATCGCACTGGTGACCGAAGTACGCAGCGCCAAGAACGAACTGGGCATTGCGCCGGGTGCGCGGTTGCATGCCTTTGTTCGCGATGCTTCGCCCGAAACACTGGCGCGGATCGAGCGGCAGCAGGCGGCGATTGCACGCCAAGCGCGGCTTGACAGCATCAGCCCTGCCGAACCGCCGGCAGGCGGCGCAGTGCAGATCGTTGTCGATGAGGCAACCTATGTGATCCCGCTGGAAGGCATAGTCGATCTCGACGCCGAACGCGCCCGCATCACCAAGGCGATCGAAGCGGTGGCCAAGGAAGCAAAGGCACTTGAAGGGCGGCTGTCCAACCCCGCCTTTGTCGAAAAGGCAAAGCCGGAAGCCGTCGAAAAGGCGCGCGCCGACCATGCGGAAAAAAGCGCGGAGGTCGAACGGCTCGGCGCGGCGCTAGCGCGGCTGGGGTGACGCAGGGCCGGGCCATCAACGGGCATTGCAGCTGACTCATGGCCAGCCGATCCCCCCAACGCGACCTGACCATAGGCCCTGTCGGCAAGACGCTGTTCCTGTTCGCGCTGCCTTCGCTTGGCGTCAACATCCTGCAATCGGTGAACCATTCGGTGAATTCGGTGTGGATCGGGCAGTTTCTCGGCGAAACTGCGCTGGCCGCTTCGGCCAATGCCGGAATGATCATCTTTCTGATGTTTTCCTCGCTGTTCGGCTTCTCAATGGCAACGACAATCCTGATCGGGCAGAATGTCGGACGCGGGCAGATTGAATCGGTGCGCCGGATCATGGGGACGGCGACCGGCCTGTTCCTCGCTGCAGGTATCGCCGTCGCCTTGCTTGGCTGGTTGTTCGCGCCCGCCTTGTTGCGGCTGATGGCAACGCCCGAGGCGGCCTATCCGCTCGCGCTCGCTTATTTGCGGGTGATGTTCCTCAGCATGCCAACCAGCTTTGTGATGATCCTAATTTCCTCCTCGCTCCGCGGTGTGGGGGATTCGGTCACGCCCTTTCGCAATACGCTGGTCAATGTAGGGCTCGACATTGTGCTCAACCCGGTCTTCATCCTCGGGCTGGGGCCCATCCCCGCGCTGGGTATAGCGGGATCGGCGCTGGCTACGGTGATAGCAGGGCTTATCAGCCTGTCGCTTTTAATCCGGCAGGTTTACGCCAAGGACCTTGTTATCCGCCTGCGCGGAGAGGAACTGGGCTGGCTGCGCCCCGATGCGGCATGGGTAAAGCCGATTGCCAAAATGGGGCTGCCCATGGGGCTGTCGATGATCATCATGTCGGGCTCGGCGCTGGTGATGATCGGCCTCGTCAATCGTGAAGGCGTGGATACCACGGCGGCGTTCGGGGTGATGAACCAGCTTTGGAGTTATGTGCAGATGCCAGCCGTCGCGGTCGGCGGCGCAGTGAGCGCGATGGTCGCGCAGAATATCGGCGCGAACAAATGGGATCGTGTCGGAAGGATTGCTTGGGCCGGGGCCGGGATCAATGTGTTGATGACCGCAGTGCTGATCGCCGCGATTACGATTTTCGCAACTCCGATATTGCGCCTGTTCATTCCCGCCGGCAGTGCGGCGATCCCGATTGCGATCCACATCAACCTCGTCATCGGATGGAGTTTCTTGTTGATGGGGATATCGGTCGTCGTGACCTTTGCGGTGCGTGCCAATGGCGCGGTGATCGCGCCGCTCCTTATCCTTATCTTTGCGACCATTATCGTCCGCTTTAGCATCGGCTTTGGTTTCCATGACCGTTATGGGGCCGATGCGATCTGGTGGGCGTTCAATCTCGCCGCGATCTCCTCTTTCCTGCTGTCGATTGGCTATTATTTCCACGGTGGCTGGCGAAAGCTGAAACCGCTTGCCTGACCGGCCGGGCTTTATTGCGCCGCGATTAGGCGTTAGGGTATCAAACAGGCCGCCATTACAGCGGCATTCAGGGGAAGGGCGCTAGCGGAAACGCATGGATATCTACCTGCCTATAGCCGGGCTGTCGGTAAACATCCTTGTGATCATCCTCCTCGGCGGCGCGGTGGGCATGCTGTCGGGGATGTTCGGCGTCGGCGGCGGTTTTCTGACCACGCCTTTGCTGATCTTCTACGGCATTCCGCCAATGGTCGCCGCTGCCTCGGCTTCGACACAGGTGACAGGGGCCAGCGTATCGGGCGTCTTTGCCCATATGCGGCGTGGCGGCGTAGATTTCCACATGGGGGCGGTGCTCGTCGCTGGTGGCTTTCTGGGTACGATATTCGGCGCGGCATTGTTCGAACTGCTCGAGGCATGGGGCCAGATCGATACGGTGATCAACATCCTCTACACGATCCTGCTGGGCAGCATCGGCACCATGATGGCGCGCGAGGCATGGGCCAGCGTGAGCGCGACGCGCAGCGGCCAGCCATTGCCCGCCCGCAAAAGGCGACACCATCCGCTGGTCGCCAACCTGCCCTGGCGCTGGCGCTTCTATCGTTCGGGGCTTTACATATCGCCGCTCGCGCCGCTGATCCTCGGCTTTGTCACTGGCATATTGACGATGCTGCTGGGTGTTGGCGGCGGCTTCATCATGGTGCCGGCGATGCTCTATATTCTGGGGATGAGCGCCAATGTCGTGGTTGGCACCTCGCTCTTCCAGATCCTGTTCGTGACGATGAGCTCGACGATGGTGCACAGCCTGACGACCAAGGCGGTTGATATCGTTCTCGCCGTCTTTCTGTTGATCGGCAGCGTTACCGGGGCGCAGATCGGCGCGCGGCTGGCGCAGCGGATGCGCCCAGATTATCTGCGGCTGTTCCTTGCTGCGATTGTCCTGATCGTCGCGCTACGCATGGCGCTCGGCCTCGGCTGGCGGCCCGATGAAATCTATACGGTGGCGGGGCTGTGATCGTCAGGCTGCTCATTCTGCTCGTGCTGCTTCTGCCCATCCCGGCAGCGGTGCAGGCGCAGGTCGAACCTAAGCTGGTGCCCGATGTCTCGCAGCGCAACATCAACATCCAGTCGCGCTTTACCGGTGCCGAACTGCTGCTGTTCGGGGCGATCATCTATCCGCGCGGCGTCGCCCCGGAAGGGAAGGTCGATGTCGCAGTCGTGCTGCGTGGGCCGACCGAACCCATCATCGTGCGCGAAAAACAGCGGGTAGCGGGTATCTGGGTTAATGCCGAAAGCATCGATTTCCGTTCTGCCCCCGGCTATTATGCCATCGCCTCTTCGCGTCCGATCGAACAGATTGTCGATGCCCGGACAGCGGCAATTTATGAACTGGGGCTGGGCAAGCTGCAGCTTTCCCCCACCGGTGAAATCCGCAGCGAGGAGGTCCGCCGGTTCACAAATGGGCTGGTCGATCTCAACCAGCGCGGGGGGCTATATGCCGAAAAATCGGGGGCGGTCGATATCACCGATCAGGTGCTTTATCGCGCGCGCCTTGCCATCCCCTCCAGCGTGCCCGAAGGCCGCTATACTGCCGAAACATTGCTGATCCGGAACGGCCGGGTAATCGTCGCTGATGACAGCGTCACCGTGATCATCAGCAAGACGGGGTTCGAACGTTTCGTGACGATCATGGCGCAGGATTATGGCCTGATTTATGGCGCGTTTGCCGTGTTGATCTCGCTGTTTCTCGGTTGGTTCGCGGGCTTCGTGTTTCGCCGGCTCTGACGCCTTAACGGTCGCTTCTTGAGCGCCATTTAGGCGAAAATTAACTTTACCACCCTAGCGTTGCGGCACGAACAACGGGGTACCAGCATGAGCGACAGTTTTTCCGGCCGCGGCTTTTCAGGGATGCAGCCTATTCCGACTGTGCCGGGTTCGTCCGAAGCTGCTGCAACCGGACCGGTCGGCTTTACGCCGTCGCAACCCGCCCCGGCGGCTGCACCTGCTAGTCCGGTTGGTGTCCAGCCTGTTCAGCGCAGCCATCAGGCCACCGAAGGCGCGCTTCACAAGATCGGCGCCGTTGTTGAAATTGCGGGTTCAGGCTCACAGATCAGCCTGAGCGCGTCGAGCATCAACAATCTGCTGAGCCATCATGACCCTGCCATTTCCAATGCTGGCCAGGTCGGCAGCCAGGTGAAGATCCGGGTCGGCAATGTCTGGTTGCTGGCCAACATCCGCACGCAGCGGCTCGATCTTGCATCAACCGACACGATCATGGCGCAGGTCGATTTCCTTGGCGAAGGTGATGAGGAACGGCTGACAGGCAAGATCTACCATTTCCGGCGCGGTGTTACCCGCTATCCGGTGCCCGGTTCCGAAGTCTATGCGGTATCCAGCAGCGATCTTAAACAGGTCTATGCGGCTGATAGCCGTGCTCATGTGAATATCGGTACGGTCTTTCCGACCCGCGATATTCGCGCCGCACTTTATGTCGATGCCATGCTTGGAAAGCATTTCGCGCTGTTGGGTTCAACCGGTACCGGTAAATCGACCAGCGCCGCGCTGATCCTGCACCGGATTTGCGACATGGCACCCGAAGGCCATATCGTGATGGTCGATCCGCACGGTGAATATTCCGCAGCCTTCAAGGGCAATGGCGCCCTTTACGATGTCAACAACCTTGCTTTGCCTTATTGGATGATGAACTTTGCCGAGCATTGTGAGGTGTTCGTCACATCGTCTGGCGATGAGCGGCAGATGGACTGCGACATTCTGGCAAAATGCCTGTTGCAGGCCCGTTCGAAAAACCGCCTCGCTGCAACGATCGGCAAATTGACGGTCGACGCGCCGGTTCCCTATCTGCTTTCCGATCTGACTACGATCATCCAGAATGAGATGGGCAAGCTGGACAAAGCGACCAGCACCGCGCCATTCATGCGGCTGCGCGGCAAGATTGAGGAATTGAAGGCCGATCCGCGCTATAATTTCATGTTCTCGGGTATGCTTGTTGGCGACACCATGGCAGAATTCCTTTCGAAGATCTTTCGCCTGCCCAGCCATGGCAAGCCGATCTCGATCATCGACGTGTCCTCTATGCCTTCGGACATTACCTCGACCGTGGTTGCCGTATTGTCGCGCTTGGTGTTCGATTATGCGATCTGGTCGCGCAACGAACCGCACCGCCCAATCTTGTTCGTCTGCGAAGAGGCGCACCGATATATTCCGTCGGATCGTGTAGCCGGGGACAGTGCGGTGCGCACGATTCTGGAACGGATAGCCAAGGAAGGCCGTAAATATGGCGTCTCGCTTGGCCTGATCACGCAGCGACCGTCTGACCTTGCAGAAGGTGTGCTGTCGCAATGCGGCACGATCATTTCGATGCGACTGAACAATGATCGCGACCAGGCCTATGTCCGGGCGGCCATGCCCGAAGGTGCGCGCGGCTTCCTCGATTCGATTCCGGCGCTACGCAACCGTGAATGCATTATCTGCGGTGAAGGTGTTGCCATCCCTATACGCGTCGCGCTCGATACGCTTGAGGAAGACAAGCGCCCTGCTTCCGAAGATCCTTTATTCTCGGTGCTCTGGCAGGAAACTGGCGGTGAAGAGGCGATCCTTGAGCGTGTTGTCCGCCGCTGGCGTGCGCAGGGGCGGTAAGGCTAGCGCTTTTCGAACGGCTTCAACCCGCGTCCTAGGCGGTTCGCGCCCAGCACAATCGCATCGCCTGACCAATCGGCCAAGAATATCGTGTTCCGGTCGACACCGGTACCAAGGCTGGCGTCATTGCCGCTGACGGCGAGCCCCGCGCTGCTGCGCACTTTGCCTTCGGCTGCGATAGCGATGAAGGCGCTGTAATTTTCCTTATCCTGTCCCTGCACGAAGACATTTCCGCTGATCATGCCCGATGCGCCGGCAGGCAGATCGATCATATAATTGGTCGCCTGCCCCCGCGTATCGTCAAAGGCATTGTTCTGGATTATCGCACGGGCGGCGCGGCTCTTCACATAATGGCCGCCATTGCCGCGTTCGAAACGGCTGCGGGTCACGGTTAGCGAACCGAAATCGCCGATATAGATGCTATGCGCGCATGAAAGGCCGCGGTCGCACCGCCCCAGTTCGCTGAAGGTCGTCTGGTCGATCACGATTTCACCGGTGGGATCCTGCGCGGTCAATATGCCTTGTTCGCTGTTGCGGAACACCGAACGGGTAATGGCAAGATTGCCTTTTTCCAGACGAATGCCGGCGCCATTGCCATCGGGCACACGCATATTCTGGAAAATGATGCCGTCGACAGCCGCCGATCGCCCACGCAACACTAGCGCTGCCTTGCCTTCACAGATTCCACCGTCGAAAATCGTGCGTCCCGGTACCTCGGCCTTGAACGAAATATAGCCGGCCTGCTGAACCGCGCATTCGCGGTAAGTGCCCGGCGCAATCAACACCGTTCCCTGCCGGTCGCCAATGGCGTCGATCGCATCGGCAAGCCGGGCAAATTCCTGTCCGGTTTCTGCGACCGTGAACGATGCGCCCGATTGCGCTGTGGCGGCAACCGCAATTGCGGCAGTCAAAGGGAAAAGAGCAAGTATGGCGCGGTGCATGGATGTAACTCCGAGGCGACTGGTGAGACCATCTATAGAATAGCGCCCAGCATCGACGCCAGCGGGTTAACCACGCCTGAAAAGCCCTGTCCATGAAGGGGACAATCGCCGCCCGATCTCTGAACAGGCTTGCTCCTGCAATCGAATGCGCCTTGCCGGTCGCATGATGGCAGGATAACGGCTGGTGCCGCGATTGACCAAGGGGTCAATCGACTGCTGAACGGGGACGCAGCGCTTGCCAGCCATTACCACGACCGAACTTTTCCTGATCGCGATGCTTATCGTCTTCGCGCTGCCATGGCTGTTCTGGCGGCTGTTCAAGACCGACTATTACGCGCCGCTGGTCGTGGTGCAGATTGTCGCCGGCGTGTTGCTCGGCCCTGGAATATTGGGCGCCGTCTTTCCCGAATATTATGCAGGGATTTTCCGGCCTGAAGTCATAACCGCTTTGAACGGCGTCGCCTGGTGGGCGGTGATGATGTTCGTCTTTGCCGCCGGGCTTGAACTTGACCTGCAAGAGGCATGGGCGCGGCGAGGTGAAAGCGGCGTGACAGCGGGCTTTGCGCTTGTCGTTCCGATGCTCTTCGGCTGTGCTGCCGCTTTGCTTTTACTCGCAACCGGCCCCGGCTGGGCAGGGGAAAAGGGGCAGACATGGCAGATTGTGCTCGGCATCGGCATGGCCTGTGCGGTCACCGCACTGCCGATTCTGGTGCTGCTGCTCGAAAAACTCGACATTTTGCGCTTGCCGATCGGCCAGCGCATCCTGCGCTATGCAAGCCTTGACGATATCGCGATCTGGAGTGTTTTGGCGCTGATCCTTCTCGATTGGGCGCGGATCGAACGCCAACTCGCCTTTCTGATCCTGTTCGGATTGACGGCAGGCGGCATGCGCTGGCTGATGGTGCGCATCACTGAAAGCGACCGCTGGTATGTCGGCCTGATTTGGCTCATCGCGGTCGGCCTCGTCGCTGATTGGGCCGGGCTGCATTATATGGTCGGCGCCTTCCTTGCTGGCGTGGTGTTGGATGCCAAATGGTTTGGCCATCAGGCGATGGACAATTTTCGCAAAATTGTGCTGTTGACGGTTATGCCGGTCTTTTTCCTGTCGACCGGACTGCGCACCCAATGGGATGTCGGCGGACTCGCCGTATTTGGTGCGGCGACCTTGCTGCTTGCGGCTTCGGTCAGCGGCAAGATCATCGGTATTCACCTTGCCGGGCGAATCCTCAAATGGGAAAAAGGAGAGGCGTCGGTGATCGGCTGGCTGTTGCAGACCAAGGCCCTGATCGAGATCATTTTTGCAAGCGTTCTGCTTGACAAGGGCATCATTTCCGGCGCGACCTTTACCGCCCTGTTGCTGATGGCCGTGGCTTCAACGATGCTGACGGTTCCGGTCGTCACGCCCAAGCTGAAATCGCTGGCGGCGATGGTCCGTAAGCGGAGTTAGATATTACTGCCTTCGTCGATGTCGAGATCGGCTTCATGCGATGCAATGCCCGTTTCGGCGAGCAGCGCTGCCAGCGAAATCGCCAGTAACGCCATCGAAAGCGCAAACATGGCGATTACGATTTCTGCACGCGAAAAGCTGGTCAGACCCATGATGAACAATATGCCGACCATCAGGCAGACGACGACGGCCGCCCCGATCGTTAAGAGCAGTGATAGCCGTACCAATTTCTTGCGTCGGCGGATCTGGCGCATTTCCGCAAGGATTGGCGCGCGTGCGTCCAACTCAGCATCGCCAAGGTCGCGGCGCAGCTGACGACCGCGATCGACGATACGCGAGAGCCGCCCGGTATAGACATTCAGCAGGCTGGCAATGGCCGCCAGAAGGAAGGCTGGTGCGAGCGACACCTGCAGCACGCTGATCACAGTTTCCAGATCGGAACCCCATTGTTCCTGCATCAGGCTGCCTCCATCTGTTCCGCAATGGCGCGCAAATCGGTCTTGAGCAGTTTGCCGATATGGCTGCGCGGCATTTCATCAATCTGGTGAAGTGCAGACAGGCGCTGGGTCTTGCCGAGTTGCGCATTGGCCGCGGCAAGCAGGTCGGCTGTGTCAAGCTGAACGCCTTTCGCACCCGACACGAAACCGACCGGTGTTTCACCCCAGCGCTCGCTCGCCATTCCGATGACGGCGGCCTCCTCGACGCCCGGCAATCCAAGCAAAACGCTTTCGAGGTCCACGGGGTAGATGTTGAAACCGCCGGATATGATCATGTCCTTTGACCGGCCAAGCAGTTCGACAAAGCCGTCAGCATCGACTCGGCCAATATCGCCCATGCGTTGCCAGATGCTGCCATCACTATCGATCCAATAGCCTTCACGGGTTTTTTCCGGCTGGTTTTGATAGCCTGACATCATCGTGGCTGAACGGCCGACCAACTCGCCAGTCTCGCCCGGCGGCAAACGGTTGCCGGCCTCGTCGATGGTAAAGACCTCGCTGCCCTTCCAGGGGATGCCGACAGTGTGCAGCTTGTCGGGATGTTCATGGGCAAGAAGCAGACAGACGACCCCGCCCTCGGTCATCGAATAGATTTCGACCAGCCCGCCCGGCCAGCGTTTCAGCACATCGGCCTTGAGTGCAGGGGCAAAGGGCGCGCTGGTGCAATATTTGAGGCGATAGCTGCTCAGATCATAATCGTTGAAACCTTCATATTCCATCAGCCGCTTATACTGCACCGGCACCAGTATGGTGTGGGTGATGCGGTGCGCCTGCGCCCGCTCCAAATAACCCGTAACGTCGAATTTCGGCATGATGTGCAGTGTGCCGCCATAGGCCAATGTGGGAATGACGATCGCCAGCGTCGTGTTGGAATAAAGCGGGGTCGCGGCAAAGGAAGCGGCATCGGCTTCACCATAGCCGGTATTGGTGCCGACGGTTGCATGCAGCCAGCGCATCTGTCGCGAATGGACGATGCCTTTTGGCGTGCCGGTGGTGCCGCTGGAATAGATGATGTTAAAAGGGTCTTTGGGCCCGCAGCCATGTGGCGCGGCTTTGGTGCCTGTGGCGGCCATCCATTCGAAGATATCCGGCCGGCCACCCAACGGGGCGTCAAGCATCACGATCTTGCCCGCCGGAAGGTCGCGATCCGCCAGATCGGAAAGCTTGGGTGCATCGATGAAGAGGTGCATCGCCCCCGAATCCTTCAGCATCGCTTCCAACTGGGCAGGTGTCGCCGATGTCGTCAGCGGTGCCGCACAACCGCCAGCGCGGATCGCACCTAGATAGGCCAGCGCATAGCGCAGCGTGCTTGTCCCAAGGATTGCGACTGCCTGCCCTTTTTGCAGTCCATCCGCCTGCAATTGCGCGGCAATTCGTTCGACCAGCTCTGCGGTTTCCGCCCAGGTCAGCCTTTCGTTGCCATCGTCAAGAGCCAACCGATCCGGCCGCTCTTGCCCCCAAGCACTGATCAGTGCCGTATAGTCACCAAACGGCTTTTCCAGTTCGGCCATAGGGTCGAATGTCATGCTCTCTCTCCACATTCTTTGCCCGCAGCTAGTGCCATATTCCGTCCGGCTTCATAACCAAAAATTTCGCTTCTTGGGTTTTGCGGCAAAGCGCTGATCCTGCAGTCTAATTTTATGTGGAAAAGCTGCGGTGCAGCTTGGGTTTTGCGGGGGGCTGGCCTATAGTCCCGCCATGAGTGAAAACACCCCCAGCGGCGATAGCGCGGCCAATCCCAATCAGAACAGTTATGGCGCAGACAGCATCAAGGTGCTGAAGGGCCTTGATGCCGTGCGCAAGCGGCCAGGCATGTATATCGGCGATACCGATGACGGCTCGGGCCTGCATCACATGGTGTTCGAAGTGTCGGATAACGCTATTGACGAAGCGCTGGCCGGGCATTGTGATCTGGTGCTGATCGAACTGAATCCTGATGGCTCGGTTTCGGTCGAGGATAATGGTCGCGGCATCCCCACCGACATGCACAAGGAAGAGGGCGTTTCTGCTGCTGAAGTGATCATGACGCAGCTTCATGCTGGCGGTAAGTTCGAAAACACTTCTGACGATAATGCCTATAAGGTTTCAGGCGGGCTTCATGGCGTCGGCGTTTCCGTTGTGAACGCCCTGTCCGAATGGCTTGAGCTTACCGTCTGGCGCGAAGGCAAAGAGCATTGGATGCGTTTCCGCCACGGCGATGCGGAAGCGCCGCTCAAGGTTGTTGGCGATGCGCCGGTTGTAGACGGCAAGCCGAAAAAGGGCACGCGCGTCACCTTCCTTGCATCCACCGACACGTTCAAAAATGTTACCGAATTTGATTTCGAGAAGCTGGAGCATCGCTATCGCGAACTCGCCTTCCTCAATTCGGGTGTGCGTCTCTTGCTGCGCGACAAGCGCCATGCCGACATTGCCGAGCATGATCTTTATTATGAAGGCGGGATCGCCGCCTTTGTGAAATATCTTGATCGTAACCGGTCGCCGATCATTCCCGAACCGATTGCAATATCGTCAGAACGTGACGGTGTTGGCATCGACGTCGCGCTCGAATGGAATGACAGCTATTACGAAAACGTCCTCTGCTTCACCAATAACATCCCGCAGCGCGATGGCGGCACCCATCTTGCCGCTTTTCGTGCGGCGCTGACCCGCACCATCAACAATTATGGCGAAAAGTCGGGCATCCTCAAAAAGGAGAAGGTGAACCTTACCGGTGAGGATATGCGCGAGGGATTGACCGCAATCGTTTCGGTCAAATTGCCCGATCCCAAATTCTCGTCCCAGACCAAGGACAAGCTGGTCAGTTCCGAAGTGCGCCAGCCGCTGGAGAGCCTGATGGCTGACAAGATGGTTGAATGGCTGGAGGAAAATCCCGGCCATGCCAAGACGCTGATCCAGAAGATCATCGACGCTGCCGCTGCGCGCGAAGCGGCCCGCAAGGCCCGTGAAGCAAGCCGAAAGAGCGTGATGGGCGTTGCCTCGCTGCCGGGTAAGCTTGCTGATTGTCAGGAAAAAGATCCTGCCAAATCCGAACTGTTCCTGGTCGAGGGTGATTCGGCAGGTGGCTCCGCCAAGCAGGGGCGTGACCGCCATTATCAGGCAATCCTGCCGCTGAAGGGTAAAATCCTGAATGTCGAGCGAGCACGGTTTGACCGCGTGATTTCATCGAAGGAGGTCGGTACGCTGATCCAAGCGATGGGCACCGGTATTCGCGACGATTTCAACCTCGACAAGCTGCGCTATCACAAGATTGTGATCATGACCGACGCAGATGTCGACGGTTCGCACATCCGCACTCTGCTGCTCACCTTCTTCTACCGGCAGATGAAGCCGATTATCGAGGCGGGCCATCTCTACATCGCGCAGCCGCCGCTCTACAAAGTGGCGAAAGGGCGAAACGAACTTTACCTCAAGGATGATACTGCGCTCGACAATTATCTGGTCGAAACAGGGCTTGGCGGGCTGACTCTGGAAGGCTCGGTCGGCAGCATCAGTGGGCAGCCGCTTGCGTCCTTGGTCGACCATGCCCGGCGGATGCGCAGCCTCATGGCCTATGTGCCTAGGCGATTTGATCCTGCCATCATCGAGGCGCTGGCGTTGAACGGTGCGTTGGCGCCTGAACTGGAAGGCGCGGCGCGTGAAGCAGCTGTGGCTGCGGCGGCACGCTGGCTCGATGCCATCGACACCGAAAATAAATGGACGGGCCGGGTCGCTGAAGAGGGCGGTTATCATTTCGAGCGCACCTGGCGCGGGGTGACCGACCATCACATCATCGAACGCAGTTTCCTGGTCAGCGCGGAAGCGCGCAAGCTGCACAAACTGGCGGACGAAGAAGCGGCGCGTTATGCCGCGCCTGCAAAGCTGGTGAAATCAGCGGCACAAGCCGCAGAGCCCGAGGTGGAGGTTGCCGAAACCGACGAGGCCGAAGCCGCAACAACGACAACGGCGCGCAAGGCCCCTGTCGAAACGCTGGTCACCCGTCCGTCGGAACTGCTCGACGCGGTTCTTGCCGCCGGACGCAAGGGGCTGTCGATCCAGCGCTACAAAGGCTTGGGCGAAATGAACGCCGAACAGCTTTGGGAAACCACGCTCGATCCCAATGTCCGCTCGCTGCTTCAGGTGACGATCGAGGATAGCCAGGAAGAAGGCGAAATCTTCGAAAAGCTGATGGGTGATGTGGTCGAACCGCGGCGCGATTTCATTCAGGAAAACGCACTGAACGTCGCCAATCTCGACGTTTAACGTTCGCCTTCGATCAGGGACGGCTCTTCGGGACGCGCCTTTCGAACTAACCGGTCTTTCACCAAATGCAATTCGGCGCAGGATCGTTCGAGTGCGGTCCATTGCTCGGCCATGGCACGGGTTTCGCCGGCATCCAGTTGTGCCTGAAAAATCTGGAGTAAATTGCCCAGATCGCGATTGACCGTGGCGGCCTTGCCGTCGGGGGCAAAGACGGTTGCGGCTCGGGCATAATCCTGCGCCGCGGCCTTTTGCGAGGCGCGCGCCAGTTCATCGCCACGTGCAGCTTCGATTGTGTGAAAGGCCGCGCAAGACAGCAGGCTGCCATAAATCTCCTGCCGCTCATCGATATTCACTGCGGCGGGCGCTGCATCAGCGGGCGAGACTGCCGCCGTTGACAGCAGCAGTAACAATATTGGAAGCATGATCATGCGTCGTTCCAGCACAAGGCGGATGGACGGTCGATGAACAGCCTCATTCCGCCAAAGCCGATGCCAGCCAATGGGGAAGCGTGGCAGTATCGAGATCCTCGACCCGCATATGCACAACTGCATAGCCAAGTTCGGGATAATCGATCCGCAACCGCTTCGGATCGGCATCGGCAGAGCGCACCACGATCAGCCGCCGGTTCACTTTTTGGCGCCAATTCATTCGCGCGGTGTTTTCCTGCCCCACATAACAGCCCTTGGTGAAGGAAACGCCGTTCAGTTCCGCCGCATTGGTTTCAAGCCACAAGGTCGCATCGCTGCCCAGTTCGGCAACGCCCTCCGTCACGCCAAGCGACAGGCGATTGGCGCGATAAAAAGCGCTGATATCGACATCGTCATCATTCACCGGTGCGATCCAGCGGACGCCAAGTTCAGACAGCCGTGGATCTGCCGGCCTCCCTTCGGCGGCTACAGCCCAAAAGACACCGAGTCCGGGATCGACGCTGATCGCAATCTTGCGCCGCAGACGGTAGATTGAAAGCCGTTTGGCCAGCGCCTCTGCCTGCGCAGTTTCGCAATCGATCAGCACATCATCGGGCGCATCGGGATCGGCCCAAAGGATGAAATCGAAAAGCGCCTTGCCCTGCGGGGTCAGAAGGCCCGCCCAGCGGGGCAATTCCGCTTTAACATCCTGTGTGATCAGGCCCTGCAGAAACGCGCGGACATCTTCCCCCGCCTCCTGCGGAGACAGACGGATTACGCTACGATCGAACAAACGGGGTGCAGACATGGCTTACAAATAGGCAGCGCTTTGACTAAAGGGAAGCCATGACCGATAGCCTCACGATCCGCCGCCCCGACGACTGGCATGTTCACTTGCGCGATGGCGCCATGCTGAAAGGCGTTGCCCATCATACCGCCCGGCAATTTGCCCGTGCGATCGTCATGCCCAACCTCTCGCCGCCGGTGACGACCAGCGCTGCAGGTGCGGCCTATCGCGAGCGCATCCTTGCGGCTCTGCCCGAAGGCATGGCCTTCGAACCGCTGATCACATGCTATCTCACCGACAATCTTGATCCTGAAGAAATTGCGCGTGGCCATGGCGAAGGTGTGTTCACGGCAGCCAAGCTATATCCGGCGCACGCCACAACTGGCAGCGCGCATGGCGTGACCGACATTGCCAACATCTATTCCGTGCTTGAACGGATGCAGGCGATTGACATGCCGCTTCTGATCCATGGCGAGGTAACCGACCATGAGGTTGATATCTTTGACCGGGAAGCAGTGTTCATCGAACGTATCCTGACCAAGGTGGTGCGCGATTTCCCGCAATTGCGCATTGTTTTCGAACATATCACAACCAAGGATGCGGTTGATTTCGTGCGCGACAGCGGGCCCAATATCGCAGCAACGATCACGCCGCAGCATCTACACATTAATCGCAACGCCATGTTTGCCGGCGGCATCCGTCCGCACGCTTATTGCCTACCGGTTGCAAAGCGGGAATTTCACCGGCTGGCGCTGCGCGAAGCGGCGGTATCGGGCAATCCGAAATATTTCCTAGGCACGGACAGCGCGCCGCATTCCCTGTCGGCCAAGGAATCCGCCTGCGGATGTGCAGGCATTTTCAATGCGCCGTTCGCGCTCGAAAGTTACGCGCTGGTATTTGAAGAGGAAGGTGCGCTCGACCGGCTCGAAGGTTTTGCCTCAATCCACGGTCCCAATTTCTACAAGCTGCCGCTCAACGAAGGCACGGTGACGCTCCGCAAAATGGCAACGCCGGTTCCCGAAAGCCTGGATTGCGAAGGCACACCGGTATCGCCCTTTCATGCGGGCGAAGAGATTGGCTGGCGCTTTGAAGGCTAGGTCTGACGGCCGGCGTGCATGCGGCGCAGCGCATCCCAACTGAAGATTGCCAGTGCAAACCAGATCAGGCCAAAGCTGATCGCGCGCGTTGTGGTCAGCGGCTCATCATATAAAATGACGCCGCAGAAAAATTGGATCGTCGGGCCTACATATTGGATGAAACCCAGCGCGCTATAATCCATGCGTCGGGCCGCCGTTGCAAAAAGCAGAAGCGGAATGGCGGTGATGGCACCGCCTGCAATCAGCAACCAATTCGTGCTGCTGTCACTGCCCCAGCCCGGGTGCGGACCGCTGGATGCGAACCAGAATGCGGCGGCCATCGCAACCGGCAGCAACACTGTGGTTTCGATCGCCAGCCCGGGGACCGATCCCACCGGTGCCATTTTGCGGACGAGACCATAGATGCCGAAACTGGTCGCAAGGCTCAGGCTGATCCACAGCGTATCCAATGCGTCCGCGCCCATTACTGCGACGCCGACCACTGCAACGGCAACCGCGATGGCCTGCGTCTGGTTGAGCTTTTCTTTCAGGAACAGCGTGCCGATCAAAATGTTGAGCAGCGGGTTCAGATAATAGCCGAAGCTCGCTGCCAGAATTTGCCCATTATTGACCGCCCAGACATAGACCAGCCAGTTGATCGAAATCAGTATCGAACTCGCCAGCATCCAGCGCAGCAGCGGCCATTGCGATAGTACCGCCCGATATTCGCCCAGCTGACGGCGCACGGCCATGATCCCAAGCAGCAATGGCACTGCCCAGATGACCCGATGTGCAATAATCTCCAGCGCGGGGACTGCAGACATTTGGCGGAAAAAGACGGGCATAAAGCCCCATATCGTATAGGCGCCAAGGGCTGCGGCGAGCCCGCCTCTATCGATTGGCGATGGGCTTGGGGTTTCGGGCTTGCTCAGAACAGTCCGCCGCCGAGCCAGAGCCGGATCGCGCAGATCGCAGCAACGACGAGGCAGAAATTGCGGCCGCCATTCTTTTCCGATGCAAAACCGAAAGCCACGCCAATGCCGGCGATCGGCAGGATAATCCAGTTCAGCCAGCCCAGAAGCGGGATGAAGGCAGGAATCGCAAGGAGAAGTGCGACCAGTCCAAACAGATATGCAATGATATTGGCCATGGAGCCAAGTCTAGGCCTTCGCTGCGGCGATGGCAAGCCGGTGCTCCTTACTATCCAGTCGTGGTCTGGAACCGGACTGGCAGGGTCTTTAGGCCCCCGACGAAGGTCGAATTCGCACGCTTCGGCTCGCCTGCCAGTTCAATCGCGTCGATCCGGTCGAGCAGTTCTTCGAACAGAATGCGCATTTCGAGCCGAGCCAGATGTAGGCCAAGGCATTGGTGCGCGCCTGCGCCAAAGGCAAGATGCCTGTTGGGCGATCGTGCCGCGTCGAAGCGGCGCGGATCGGCAAAGACACTGTCGTCATGATTGGCGGCGACGTAGCTGAGCATCAGCCAATCACCCTTGGCGATTTTCTGTCCGGCGATTTCGACATCTTCTGCGGCTGTCCGCATGAAATGCTGCACGGGCGTGGACCAGCGGATGGCCTCTTCGACGACACCTGCCAGCAGCGAACGGTCGGCTTTCAACCGCGCGAATTGTTCCGGATCCTGCGCCAGTGCATGCATGGCACCGGCGGTTGAGGCTGATGTGGTATCGTGCCCTGCGCTCGCGACAATGATGTAATAGCCTGCCATGTCACGATCATTGAGCGGTGCGCCATCAACCGTTGCATTGGCAATCACGCTGGCTACATCCTGTGTTGGCCGCGCGCGTTTTTCTGCAGCGAGGGCCGCAAAATATTCTTCGAAGCTTTTGACTGCGCCGGCGACAAGCTGGGTAATTTGGTCGGCGGTCATTTCTGCCCGGCCCGATTTGTTCAGATCCTCATCCTGCCCGCCGAACATTTGCTGCGTCAGGAACAGCATGCGCGCCTCGTCCGCTTCGGGCACGCCCAATATCTGCATCACCACATGCAGCGGATAGGGTGCGGCAACTGTCTGTACGAAATCAGCTTCGGGACCTGCTTCGATCAAGCGGTCGACGGTTTTCTTCGCCAGCGCTTTGATCTCCGCCTCGATCAGCTTGAGGTTTTTCGGCATGAACCATTCTTGGGTCAGCCGGCGATATTTCCTGTGGATCGGCGCGTCGAAGACAACGAGCGAGTCGACCAGCATGTTGCTGCCCGTCACCGCCTTTGCAAATTCGATCGCGCTGCGAAAACTGAAGACGACAGGGCGAGGGTTGTTGAGGAAGGTCGCATTGTCCTTGGAAATGCGCATCACATCTTCATGGCGAGTGATCAGCCAGAAGGGATCATGACATTCGTCATTTTCGACGCGCACCACCGGACTTTCACGGCGGAGCTGATCGAACATGTCGAGCGCCGCCGTCCAGTTGCCATAGACTTTCGGGTCGATGACGCGATGTGCATCTGCGCCGCGCAATACCGGTATTGTCTCGCTCATCGCTGCTCTCCCTCAGACGATCTTGCTGTCCGTCTTTCCCCAATATTCGTCACGCAGAAGCCGCTTGTAGAGCTTGCCGGTGGCGTGGCGCGGCAGTTCTTCGCGGAAGTCGATCTGCTTGGGCATTTTGACGCCCGACAGCGATTGCCGCAGGAATTCCCGCAGTTCGTCGGCCAGCGCATCACCCGCCTGCGTCATGTCGAGTGGCTGCACAACTGCGACCACTTTTTCACCCAGGTCTTCATCGGGTGCTCCGATGACCGCAGCGTCGGCGACCTTCGGATGGCTGACGAGCAAATTCTCGATTTCCTGCGGATAGATGTTTACCCCGCCGGAAATGATCATGAAGCTCTTGCGGTCTGTAAGGTAGAGAAAGCCTTCTTCATCCACCCAGCCCACATCGCCCAGCGTCGTCCAGCCATGCTTGTTGGTGGCGTCGCGGGTCTTGTCGGGGTCGTTATGATAGCTGAAACGGTTTTCGCTTTCGAAAAAGACCGCACCCTCGGTGCGCGGTGGCACTTCGTCGCCATTTTCGTCGCAAATATGGACAATGCCGAGCAGCGGCCGGCCGACCGTGCCTTTATGTGCCATCCAGTCGTCGCTGCCGACTACCGTCATGCCATTGCCTTCGGTGCCGGCATAATATTCGATGATGACCGGGCCCCACCAGTTGATCATCGCTTCCTTGATCGGAACCGGGCAGGGGGCAGCGGCGTGTACCGCGACCCGCAGGCTGGATAGGTCATATCGGGTGCGCACCTCTTCGGGCAGCTTGAGCATGCGAACAAAATGGGTTGGCACCCACTGGCTGTTCGTGATCTTGTACTGCTCGATGTAGCGCAGCGCCGCTTCAGGGTCGAATTTCTCCATCACCACCACGGTCGCGCCCAGCCGCTGCATTGCCATGCACCAGCGCAGCGGCGCGGCATGGTAGAGTGGGGCAGGCGAGAGATAGATGCTGTCCTGCGTCGATTTGAATGCCATCGCAGTCAACATGGTCAGCGGATTGACGCCGGCGATATTGGGATCTTCGGGAAGCGGGATGCGCACGCCCTTAGGGCGGCCGGTAGTACCCGAACTGTAGAGCATGTCCGTGCCTGCACGCTCGTCTGCAATCGGCGTTTCAGGCTTGCCTTCCAATGCCGCCTGCAGCGATTGCCAAGCGCCGACAGGCGCATCTACGGTGAAGCGCGCAACGCCGGTGTCCAGCTTTTCTAATGTTTCGCCCAGATAGTCCGATCCGAAGATTGCCTTCGCGCCGCTATCGGCAAGGATATAGTCGATTTCCGGCGCAGTCAGCCGGCTGGAGATGGCGACATAATGCAGGCCGGAACGCTGCGCGCCCCAGACCAGGTCGAAAAATTCCGTCCGGTTCTCCATGCAGATTGCGATCGTGTCGCCGATCGCAAGGCCGCGCGACCGCAGCAGATGGGCGACCCGGTTGGACCGCGCTTCAAGCGCGGCATAGCTGACCGTCTCGCCCGACCCGGCCATGATCAGCGCGGGCTTGTCGGGATGCGACTGTGCGAAAACGCTGATATGTGCCATGGCTGATCAGCTCCCGGTCCAATTGGGTTTGCGCTTTTCGGCAAAAGCCGCTGCGCCTTCGCGGGCATCGTTGGTCGCGAAAAGATTGCCCAGCGTTTCGGTCTGTTTCTGCCACATTTCCGCTTCGTTCCATTCGCCGGATTCGACGACCACCTGCTTGGATTTCTTGACGGCCAGCGGGCCGTTATCTGCGATGGTGCGCGCCAGTTCGATGGCCGCATCCAGCGCTGTGCCGCTGGTCAAGCGGTTGACAAGGCCAAGATCATAGGCGCGTTTGGCGTCGATGAAGTCACCTGTCAGCGCCAATTCCATTGCAATATGCGGCGGGATTTTCTTGGGCAGGCGCATCAGCCCGCCGGCTGCGGCGGCAAGGCCGCGCTTCACTTCTGGAATGCCGAATTTCGCATTTTCGTTGGCGACGATCATGTCGCAGGCGATGGCAACTTCAAGCCCGCCAGCCAAGGCATAGCCATCGACTGCCGCGATCAGGGGCTTTGCGGGCGATTTCTGGGTGATCCCGCCAAAGCCGCGTCCCGCGACAAAGGGGGTTTCGCCGCGCAAAAAGCCCTTAAGATCCATACCCGAGCAGAATGTCCCACCCGCACCCGTGACGATGCCGACGCGCAAATCATTGTCGGCGTCCAACTGGTCGAGCGCGGCGGCGATTGCCTCCGATGCAGCCTTGTTCATCGCGTTTTTGGCGTCGGGCCGGTTGATGGTGATGATCAATATGCCATCGCGGACTTCGGTCAGTGCGTCGCTCATGGGGTCCTCTCCTTGGATTTCAGTTTATTTGGTTTTGGGTAGGCCGAGCACATGCTCGCCGATGATGTTCTTCTGTATTTCGCTGGTGCCTCCGCCGATCGTGGCGGAAAAACTGTTCAAATAAGCGCGATGCCAATAGCCATCGTCAATCGCTTCCTGCTCGCCGACATAATAGCCTGCTTTTGTGCCTTGGAACTGCAGCGCAAACTCGGTGAGCTCGCGAACCAGTTCGGTGCGCGCCAGCTTGTTCATCAAGGCAAGGCCCAAAGGACGGTCGCGATTCAGCGGTGCCATCCGGCGGCGGCTATTGTTGAGGTTCAACGCCTGGATGTCGATCAGATAGTCGACCAGCTGGTCGCGGATCACCGGATCGTCGAGCACTGGCTTTCCGCCGCGCTTTGCCTCACGCGCCAGATCGACGATTGCCATCACGTCCATTTCCTTGACGAAGGAACCGCCCGCCAGATTGACCTTTGCACCGCGTTCATATTCCAGCGTCTTCATCGCGACGAGCCAGCCTTGGCCCTCTTCACCCATCAGGCCATCGGCCGGAATGCGCGCATTGTCGAAGAAGCATTGGACAAAGCCATATTCGCCTGTGAGTTTTTTGATCCGCCGCGTTTCCACGCCCGGGATCTTCATCGGGGCAAGGAAGAAGCTCAAACCGGCATATTTGTTCGGTGCATCAGGATTGGTGCGGGCAAGCAGGATCATCTGGTGCGCGCGGTCGCCCAGCGACGTCCAGATTTTCGAACCATTGATCACATAATCATCGCCGTCGCGCACGGCGCGGGTCTGCGCATTGCCAAGATCGCTGCCATGTTCGGGTTCTGAAAAGCCTTGGCACCAGATTTCTTCGGCGGCGAGCATCGGCTTGATGTAGCGTTTCTTCTGTTCTTCAGTGCCGATGTCGAGGATCAGCGGGCCGGCCCAGCCATTGCCAATGGCGTTAAGCATGATCGGCGCGTCATAATTTTTCATGATGCGCGTGGCGATCCGCTGAAATTCCGGGTGCATGCCACGGCCGCCATATTCGGCAGGCCAACTCATCCCCAGATAACCGGCCTCATAGACCTGATTCTGCCATTTTTGCAGGAAATCAAACTGCTGATCAGTCGACACTTCCATGAAGGTCAGCGGCAGCATGAACCCCGGATCGGCGACGGTGTTTTCCCGAAACCAAGCGTCGCACTGGGCTTCGAAGTCGGCAAGTTCATTTGCAGCAGGCTTGGTCATGCGCGATTCCTCTCCAGCCGTTTAATTGGGCAATTAAATCGGGGATTGCAATAAGCGAGCGCGCAAAAAAATCGCTATTTGAACAGGCTACCCAATATACCCCGGACCAGCGATTTGCCGAGGCTCCCCGCCAACTGCCGGCCGACAGATGTTGCAGCGGATCGCGCGGCTGATTGTACCATCTTTTCGGTCATGCTGGGCTTTGCATCCTCCCGCGCCTGCCGTGCCGCTTCGCGCGCCGCCTCCTTTGCGGCTGCCGCCTCTGCCTTGGCGCGTTCCTTGGCGGCGATGGCATCTGCCTTCACCTGTGCCTCAGCGGCTTTTGCAGCCTCGGCCGCGGCTGCAGCCTGTGCGCCCTTGGCCAGGATGATTTCCTCCGCCGATTCGCGGTCGATCAGCGCATCATATTTATCGCCAATGGCGTCAGTCGCGATCATCACGCCCCGTTCCTGCGGGGTCAGCGGGCCGGTACGGGATGCGGGCGGACGGATGAGGGTGCGCTCGACCGGCGTCGGGGCGCCATCAGCCTGCAAGACAGACACCAGCGCCTCGCCGACCTTCAACTCGGTGATCACCGTTGCCACGTCGATTTTCGGATTGGCACGAAAGGTTTCTGCTGCCGATTTTACCGCTTGCTGGTCGCGCGGGGTAAAGGCGTTCAGTTTATGTTGCACGCGGTTGTTGAGCTGGCCCGCGACGGTATCGGGTATGTCGATCGGATTTTGCGTGACGAAATAGACGCCGACGCCTTTCGAACGGATCAGGCGCACCACCTGTTCGATCTTCTCGACCAGTGCCTTGGGCGCGTCATTGAACAGCAGATGCGCCTCATCAAAGAAGAAGACGAGCTTGGGCTTGTCCGGGTCTCCGATTTCGGGGAGCTGTTCGAACAGTTCGGACAGCAACCAAAGCAGGAAGGTCGAATAAAGCTTCGGACTCTGCATCAGCTTTTCCGCGGCAAGGATGTTGATCACGCCGCGGCCCTTGTCGTCGGTGGCGATGAAATCATCGAGGTCGAGCGATGGTTCGCCAAAGAAATGGTCGCCACCTTGCGAACGCAGTTGCAGCAACGAACGCTGGATGGTGCCGACGCTCTGCTTCGACACATTGCCGTAGATGGTCGTTAGTTCATCGGCGCGATCCGCAATATTGACGAGCATCGCCTGCAAATCGTCAAGGTCGAGTAGCAGCAGACCCTCTTTGTCGGCGACATGGAAGGCGATGGTCAAGACGCCTTCCTGCACTTCGTTGAGGTCCATCAACCGTGAAAGGAGCAGGGGGCCCATTTCCGAAATGGTCGTACGCACCGGATGTCCGCTTTCGCCGAACAAATCCCAGAACTGCACCGGGTTTTCGGAATATATCCAGGCGTCATCGCCAATTTCTCTGGCGCGGTTGGCAAAGATTTCATGATTCTTCTGCGTTGCCGCACCGGCCATCGCCATGCCTGCAAGATCGCCCTTAACGTCGGACACAAACACCGGCACGCCATTTTTTGAAAAGCCCTCGGCCATGACCTGCAGCGTGATCGTCTTGCCGGTGCCGGTCGCGCCTGCAATCAACCCATGGCGGTTGGCGCGTCTCCAGTTGATCGACTGGCGCGCACCTTCGGCGGTTGAACCGATGAAAAGGCCTTCGTCACTCATTGGATTTGCTCCCGCTTTGGAACTTTCTTGCCAGTGCAAGGACAACAACGGCTGTCTGTTCAGGTCAAGCAATATCCGCTCTCTCATCCTTGGTATTGCAGCGCGAGTGACCCGGCTCTCGCCTGCATCGCTTGGCCGCAAAGGCCGAATTCGGTGCTGGCGATGGGAGAATGCTGCCGCTATGCACATATTGTAAAATCTTGGAGGTCATGGCGTGCCGAGCGCAAAGAAACTGGGTCTGACCACAATTTTGCTGCTTTTCCTGCACGGCTGCGTTTCGGCTCCGCCGGTGCCGTCTGCTCGACCGGTTATCAAGCCTGCGCCCGCGATCACCACGCCGCCGCAAACCAAGCCCCAGCCCGAAGCAGTGCGCCCCGATAGCCGCGAGGCACCCGCGCAGCTGGTTTCCGAACTTCATGACATCTGGCGCAACTTTCCCGGCAAGACAGGCATTGCGGTGCAGCGGATTGATGGCGGCTGGACGACGGGCAAAAGGTTGGGCGAATGGTTCCCTCAGCAAAGCGTTTCGAAACTGTGGGTCGCGCTGACGGTCCTCGATCAGGTCGATAGCGGGCGGTTGCGGCTTGACCAGAAGGTCCGCATCACGATGGACGATCTTGCGGTCTTTCATCAACCGATCCGTGAACGCGTGGTCGCTAATGGAACGATCGAGGTTCCGGTTTCGGAACTGCTGGAACAGTCAATCACGGCAAGCGACAATACGGCAAATGACAGCCTGCTGCGTGCAGTGGGTGGGCCGCAGTCGGTTCGTGGCTTTATCGAGCGCAAGCAATTGGGGCGCATCCGTTTCGGCCCCGGGGAACGCTTGCTGCAAAGCCAGATTGCCGGCGTCGCCTGGCAGCAGGATTATGCGCTAGGTCGGCGCTTCTATGCTGCGCGCGAAGCTGTGCCGGTCGAAAGACGCAAGGCCGCGCTCGACGCCTATCTCGCCGATCCCATTGATGGCGCATCGCCTGATGCCATTGCTGCCGCATTGGCGAAACTGGCGCGGGGCGACTTGTTGTCACCTGCCTCTACGCGGCTGTTAATGGCGATGATGGAGCGCACATCGAGCGGCCCCAATCGGCTGAAGGCGGGCGTGCCGGCTGACTGGCGCTTTGGCCACAAGACCGGAACCGGCCAGATTTTAAGCCCAGTGTCCACCGGCTATAACGATATCGGAATTATGACCGCGCCGGATGGAACGCGTTACGCCGTGGTGGTTATGATCGCGAGCACGACGGCATCAGTGCCGGATCGTATGGCGATGATGCAGGCCGTGTCACGCATCGTGGCGCGTCATCATCGTTGAGCGTCTTCGGCGGCTTCGTCCTTTTCAGGGAATAGGGGCGGGTTTGCTTGCTGCGCATCCAGTTTTTCAGCGGCGCGATCCAGTTCGCGCGCATCTTCTACGCTGACGCCGCCGGGGCCAGGGTCGGTGGGTGCCGGTCCGCAGCCTGACAGTGCAGGCAGCGGTAACAGGGCGAGGGCCAAAATGAGGGACTGTGTGCGCCGCATCATGTCATCCTAGGCAGGACGCCAATATCAGGCAAAGAAAAAGGCTGCCCTGCATCGGCAGGACAGCCTTTTCGATTTCTAGCTTGCGCTAAGAAAGCTATTACTTGGTAGCTTCCTTGGCAGCGTCGCCAGCAGCCTTGGCAGCGTCGCCAGCAGCAGCAGCGGCGTCACCAGCAGCAGCAGCAGCGGCATCACCAGCAGCAGCAGCGTCGGTAGCAGCAGCGTCGGTTGCAGCAGCAGCGTCGGTTGCAGCGGCTTCAGCGCCAGCAGCAGCGTCGGTAGCAGCTTCTTCGGTTGCAGCAGCTTCTTCAGTGGTAGCTTCTTCAGCGCCCGAGCAAGCGGCAAGAGCCATTGCAGAAGCGAGAACGAGCGAAACAGCAATTTTTTTCATGTGGGAAATCCCCCTAACAAAGAACTTCAGAAAACCTGACAAGCGGCCAGCTTTTGGCATGGCTTGACTTGCGGAAAGTTGCACTAGCGGCTTCAAACTATCAACGCAATCGGGATTTTCTACAAAATGCGTAGAGTGCGCCGGTCTGACCGCAAATATCGGTCAGCAGATCAGAAATCTGTCACAAATGCGCCAATTGACAGCATATAAAGAATTCTTTATATCATGTCGCTATGGCCCCTTTGCTCAACATAATGCGTGCGATTGCCGATCCTACCCGGTTGCGAATCACGCTTTTGATCCGTCAGCTTGAACTGTCGGTGAGCGAGGTGGTCCAGATTCTAGGACAAAGTCAACCGCGTGTCTCGCGTCATATCAAGATCCTCGATGAGGCAGGCATTGCCGAGCGTCGGCGTGAGGGTGCATGGGTCTTCTTGCGTCCCGGCCCTATGCTGTCCGATCCGGCTATTGAGGCGCTGTTCACCCTGCCGGGCACCGAAGATTCGCGGCCCGTGCTGGGCGATCTTGAGCGGCTAAAGGAAGTGCGCTCAGCACGCACCCAAATGGCCGCGGCCTATTTCGACGCCCATGCCGAACAATGGGATCAGATCCGTTCGCTGCATATTGCAGAAGCCGAGGTCGAGGCGGCGATGCAGGCAATCCTTGCGGAACAGTCTATTGGTCGCGCACTCGATATCGGCACCGGCACCGGGCGTATGATCGAATTGTTTGCAGGCACCGCATCGCGCTTCGTCGCGCTCGACAACAGCGTCGAAATGTTGCGGCTCGCCCGGGCAAAGCTCGGCAGCCTGCCAGAAGCAGCGGCGGTGCAAGGCCATTGCGAGGTTGTATTGGGCGATTTCAACGCGCTGCCTTTTGATGACGGCAGTTTTGATACGGTCTTGTTCCACCAGGTGTTGCATTATGCGCAGCATCCCGAACGGGCGATTGCCGAGGCAGCACGCGTGCTGGCTCCGCAGGGCCGGTTGATGGTGGTCGATTTTGCCTCGCACGACCTTGAAGAATTGCGCAGTGTCCATGCCCATGCCCGCCTTGGCTTTTCTGATGAAAGCATGGCGCGCGCTTTTACCGCAGCGGGGCTTTCCCCTGTGCGGACAGAGACGCTTGCCGGTGGGCGGCTGGCCGTCAAGATCTGGCTTGCTCGGCGCGATACGATGGGCGCTGAAGAAAACCCCAAACTCAGGATTGTTGCATGATATTATCGCTCGACCAGATGGCAGAATCGCGCCGTGCGCTGGCCGGCCCGCTTTTTGCGGGGCTTCCCGGCGATGCCGAGATCAGCTTTGAATTTTTTCCGCCCAAGACGGAAAAGATGGAAGAGCAATTGTGGGACGCAATCGTTACCCTGGAGCCTTTGGGGCCGCGCTTTGTATCGGTAACTTATGGCGCAGGCGGCACGACGCGGGAACGCACGCACAATACCGTTTCCCGGATTGCGCGCGAAACCGGCATTGCGGCGGCTGCCCACCTGACCTGTGTCGATGCAAGCTGCGCCGAGATTGACGAGATCGCTGACGCCTATTGGCAGGCCGGCGTGCGGCACATTGTCGCACTGCGCGGCGATCCGCCCAATGCCGGCGGCCAATTCGCCCCGCACCCGCAAGGCTATGCAAGCGCCGCCGAACTGGTGGAAGGGCTGCGTAAGCGCCATCCGTTCGAGATTTCGGTGAGTGCCTATCCAGAGACCCATCCCGAGGCCGTAAGCGCACAGGCCGATATCGACTTCCTGAAACGGAAGCTTGATGCAGGGGCAAGCCGAGCGATCACCCAATTCTTTTTCGAACCCGACACCTTCTTCCGCTTTCGCGATGCTGTCGCTGCGTCAGGCGTCGAACCGGAAATCGTGCCTGGCATCATGCCCGTAACCAATTTCGCCGCGATCCAGCGCATGTCGAAAATGACTGGCACGGCGGTTCCAGATTGGCTGGCCCATTTGTTCGAAGGGCTGGACGATCGCCCGGCCGCCCGTCAGTTGGTCGCCGCAACCATTGCCGCCGAAATGTGCCGCCGCCTTTATGCAGGCGGTGTGCGCCAGTTCCACTTCTACACATTGAACCGGGCTGAACTGAGCTATGCTATCTGCCACCTGCTTGGCAAACGCCCGACCGAAGCCGTCAAGGAGGCTGCAGCATGACCCCGCGTGAGGATTTTACCGCTCGCGCGCAACAGCGCATATTGGTCTTTGATGGCGGCTATGGCACGGCGATCCAGCGGCACCGCCTTGGCGAGGCCGATTATCGCGGTAGTCTGGATCTTGCGAAGGACCAGAAGGGCAATAACGACCTGCTGTCGATCACTCGCCCCGACATTATCGGCGGCATTCACGATGCCTATTTGGCCGCCGGTGCCGACATGATCGAGACCAACACCTTTTCGTCGACGCGCGTGGCGATGGCGGATTATGGTTGCGAACATCTGGTGCGTGACATCAACCTGCAAAGCGCAAGACTTGCGCGCGCCTGCGCCGACCGTGCAGAGGCGCAGGATGGCGTCCGCCGGTTTGTCGCCGGGTCAGTCGGCCCGACCAACAAGACGCTTTCGCTGTCGCCTGATGTCAACGATCCCGGCTATCGCGAGGTTGATTTCGATACGCTCAAGGCCGATTATCGCGAACAGTGCGACGCGCTGATCGAAGGCGGAGTTGATTTCCTGTTGATCGAAACGATCTTCGATACGCTGAATGCCAAATGTGCCGCAATGGCCGCGCAAGAGGCCGCCGAAGCATCGGGCCGCGATGTCCCGCTGATGATTTCGATGACGATCACCGACATGGCCGGGCGAAATCTTTCGGGCCATACAGTGCAAGGTTTCTGGAACAGCATCAGGCATGTGAAGCCGCTGACCATAGGACTTAACTGTTCCTTCGGTGCCGACCTGCTGCGTCCCTATCTGGTGGAATTGGCAAAGAGCGCCGATGCACTGGTTATGGCATATCCCAATGCCGGTCTTCCCAATGAGCTTGGCCAATATGACGAGCTACCCGAACAAACCGCGAAGCTGATTGAGGTTTGGCTTGATGAAGGGCTGGTCAACATCGTCGGCGGATGCTGCGGCACCACGCCCGATCATATCGCCGCACTCGCCAAAGCAGTTGCCGACCGCGCGCCGAGGATGGTGCCTACGGCGCCTGTGGTAACCCGGCTTGCGGGTCTGGAACCCTTTGTAATGGCGGCTTGAGGCAGATATCCCCTTCCGCCTGCGGGAGGGGCTAGGGGAGGGCCTGTCAGGGCCAGCTCTTCCCTGTAAATTCCGGCCCTCCCCCGACCCCTCCCGCAAGCGGGAGGGGAGAAGAAGAACATATGAAAACCATTTCCGATACCTCTCGCCCAACCGGTTCCTCGTTCGTCAACATTGGCGAACGTACCAACGTCACCGGAAGCGCCAAGTTCAAGAAACTGATCCTTGCCGGCGATTATGATGCGGCGGTTGAGGTGGCGCGTGACCAGGTGGAAAATGGTGCGCAAATCATCGATGTGAACATGGATGAAGGCCTGCTTGACGCAGAGCTCGCGATGACCACCTTCCTGAAACGCATCGCAGCTGAACCTGATATCGCGCGCGTGCCGGTGATGATCGACTCATCCAAATGGAGCGTCATCGAGGCCGGGCTGAAATGTGTCTCGGGTAAGCCCGTCGTTAATTCGATCAGCATGAAGGAAGGTGAGGCGGAGTTTCTCAAACATGCGCGCGCCTGCATGGCATATGGTGCCGCAGTCGTCGTGATGGCGTTTGACGAGACAGGCCAGGCTGATAGCAAGGATCGCAAGGTCCAGATCTGCAAGCGTGCCTATGATCTGCTCGTTGGCATCGGTTTTCCGCCCGAGGATATCATCTTCGACCCCAACATCTTCGCGGTGGCGACGGGGATTGAGGAGCATAACAATTACGGCGTCGATTTCATCGAGGCGGTGCGTGAGCTGCGCGAGCTTTGCCCGCATGCCCATTATTCGGGCGGGCTTTCCAATCTCAGCTTTTCATTCCGCGGCAACGAACCGGTGCGCCGCGCGATGCATAGCGTCTTTCTCTATCATGCGATTCCGGTGGGCCTCGACATGGCAATCGTCAACGCTGGCCAGTTGGACGTTTACGACACGATCGACGCCGAGCTACGCGACGCCTGTGAGGATGTGATCCTCAACCGGCGGGACGATTCAACCGAAAGGCTGATTGCGCTGGCCGAACGGTTTAAGGGTACGGACGCCGCCGCTGAAAAGGCCGCGGCTGAATGGCGCGGCTGGCCCGTTGAAAAACGCATCGAACATGGCCTGGTCAAGGGCATCGACGCACATATCGTAGAGGACACCGAAGAAGCACGGTTGGCGATCAAGGCACGCAGTGGCCGCCCCATTGAAGTGATCGAAGGCCCGCTGATGGACGGCATGAACGTCGTCGGCGACCTGTTCGGATCAGGCAAGATGTTCCTGCCGCAGGTGGTGAAATCGGCGCGCGTGATGAAAAAGGCTGTCGCGCATCTCTTTCCTTATATTGAGGCGGAAAAGGAAGAGAATGCCAAGGGCAAGGGCCGGATCATCATGGCGACGGTCAAGGGTGACGTCCATGATATTGGCAAGAACATCGTCGGCGTGGTGCTTCAGTGCAACGGCTTTGAGGTAATTGACCTTGGCGTGATGGTGCCCTGGCATGAGATATTGAAAGCCGCTGTTGAAAATGATGCGGACATGATCGGCCTATCCGGTTTGATTACGCCGAGCCTTGATGAAATGGTAACGGTCGCGGAAGAGATGGAAAAAGCGGGCATGACAATGCCGCTGCTGATCGGCGGGGCGACGACCAGCAAGACGCACACTGCGCTGCGGATCGAACCGGCCTATTCCGGCCCGACGGTGCATGTGCTTGATGCCTCAAGGGCGGTGGGCGTTGCCTCAACTTTGGTCAGCGACACGCTTGCGGAAAAGTTCGTCGCCGATACCCGCAGCGAATATGCCCATATCCGCGATGCGCGTGCTGGGAAAACGGCAAAGCCGCTTGCCAGCCTTGAAGATGCGCGTGCGAATGGTTTCGACATTGATCCCGCACTGAAGCCCGCCAAGCCGCTGCAGCCCGGGGTTCATGCCTTCGAGGATTGGCCACTCGAAGATTTGCGCGATTATATCGACTGGACGCCCTTCTTCCGCGCATGGGAATTGCACGGAACCTATCCTGCGATCCTGACCGACGAGGTAGTGGGCGAAAGTGCGACCAACCTGTTTCGGGACGCGCAGGCTATGCTCGACCGGATCATTTCGGAAAAATGGCTGCGCGCGCGCGGCGTTGCCGGGCTTTGGCCATGCTGGCGTGAGGGCGATGATGTCGTCGTCTATCTTGAGGAAAGCGAAGAGCATGTGCGGCTGCCCTTCCTGCGCCAGCAAATCGCCAAGCGTGAGGGCAAGGCGAATATGTGTCTTGCCGATTTCGTCAGCCCTGACGGCGATTGGATCGGCGGCTTTGCCGTAACAACCGGCCATGGCATTGGTGTGAAGCTGGCCGAGTTCAAGGCGCATATCGACGATTATTCGGACATCATGCTGAAGGCGCTCGCCGACCGGCTGGCAGAAGCATTTGCCGAACGGATGCACCTGCATGTCCGTAAGGAGCTATGGGGCTATGCCCCGGACGAGCAATTGACCAACGAGGCGCTGATTCGCGAACAATATCGCGGTATCCGGCCCGCCCCCGGTTATCCCGCCTGCCCCGATCACAGTCTGAAACCGGCGCTGTTTGATCTGCTTGATGCGACGCATCAGACAGGGATCACGCTGACCGAAAGCTTTGCCATGCTGCCGACCGCAGCGGTCAGCGGCTTTTACTTCGGCCATCCGCAGGCCGAATATTTCGGTGTTGCTCGCATTGGGGAAGATCAGGTGGCCGATTACGCCGCACGTCGCGGGATCGACATTGATTTGGCCCGGCAATATCTGCGACCCAATTTGAACGAGTGAAACAAGCGAGTCGGCAAAGGGAGGGCTCAGCGGCTGTCAGTTGCCGGCGTCAGTCGCGCCTCAGGCCCTGTTCGGTGACGCGGGCGACCACTTCGTCGCGCACCATCGGGGTGACAAATTTGGAAATGTCGCCGCCGTAAATCGCGATTTCCTTGACCAGACGGCTCGCAATCGGCTGCAGTGACACATCTGCCATCAGGAAAACCGTTTCGATCCGGTCGTTCAACTGTCGGTTCATGCCCGTGAGCTGATATTCATATTCGAAATCGGTAACGCCGCGAATGCCGCGGATGACGACCGACGCACCCTGGCTTTCCGCAAAATCCATCAACAGTGAGTTGAAGCCAACGACGCGGATATTGTCGATGCCCATCGCCCGCGCTTCACGCTCGACGATGGCTATGCGTTCGTCGTCAGCGAACATGGGCGATTTGGAGGCGTTTGTGGTGACGCCGATGATCAGTTCATCGACCAGCTTCGCCCCGCGCACGATAATGTCCATATGGCCAAGGGTGATGGGGTCGAAAGTCCCCGGATAGACGCCGATCCGTTGTGCCACCTTGGTACCTCCCCTGATTGTCCTAACGGTCGCGCTCGAGCACATAGCGGGCAATTGCCCGCAACAGATCCGCCTCACGTCCATGGCTGGCCAGATGCGCGATCGCTTGATCGACCAGCATCGCTGCTTGCTGCTTGGCGCGCTCAAGCCCCATCAGCGAAACGAAAGTCGCCTTGCCCGCTGCGGCATCTTTGCCCAGCGCCTTGCCCGCCAGCGCTTCATCGCCTTCGATATCCATGATATCGTCGACAATCTGGAAGGCGAGGCCGATATCGCGGGCGTAACCGCGCAAATGGGTGCGGCCCTCGACCGGGATATGGCCCAGTATAGCGCCCATCTCGACGCTTGCTGCAATCAGCGCGCCCGTTTTCAAAGCCTGCAACCGCGTTACGGTGGGAAGGTCGAATTGCGCCTTCTCGGCTTCCAGATCCATCATCTGCCCGCCCGCCATACCATGGGGGCCGCTAGCCGTGGCGAGCGTAGCCATCAATTCGCCGCGAATGAAGGGATCATGGTGCGTGGCCGGAGCGGCGAGAATTTCAAACGCCAGTGCATGGAGCGAATCGCCGGCGAGGACCGCTGTTGCTTCGTCAAATGCCTTGTGCACTGTCGGCTTGCCCCGGCGCATGTCATCATCATCCATGCAGGGCAGGTCGTCATGCACCAGTGAATAGACATGGATTGCCTCAACCGCGGTGCCTGCGCGCACCGCATGGCTGCGGCCGACATTGAACAGCGACGCGGTTGCTGTGAGCAGCAGCGGCCTGAGCCGCTTTCCGCCGCCGATCGACGCATGGCGCATCGCAAGGAATAGCGGCGCCCTTGCATCGTCAGGCACCGCAAGCAGGCTGTCGAAAAGCGCATCAACCTCTTCAGCGACGCGGGCGATCGCGGCATCAAGCGACAGGGCCGTCGTCCCGGTCAAACTGTCAGCCTGCATCGAAGGGGCGGGTCGTAGACGGGGTGCCGTCGGCGCCCATTACGATCTGCTCGATCCGGGCCTGCGCCGCATCGAGCCGCGACTGGCAAAGCGCGCGCAGCTTGTGGCCCTGTTCGTAAAGCGCGATTGACTCATCAAGCGGAGCCTCGCCGCTCTCAAGTTTGCGGACAATTTCTTCGAGCGCTTTCAGCGCCTCTTCAAAACTGGGTTCTCTGGCCTCGGTCGACATGGCTTTCGCTTTGGCCTGCGACCGCCTGCCGGTCAAGTATTTCGCTTCGTCTTGCAGTTGGTCGATTTTTACTTTGCAGCCCAAATAAGCTGCGGCAATGGCGCGCGTCTATGAACAAGAAACTTCTCCTGATCGCCCCCTTGTCCATGCTCGCGCTTGCGGCATGCAGCAAATCCGAAACCCCTGCAGCAGATGCAGACGCAACCAAGACGGCCGATGCGTCGGCAGCGCCGGTAAAAATGCCGCCGCCGATCACCGCGCAGGAAACCTATCGCTGTGCCGACAACACCATTGTCCATATTGATTTCCTTGGTGCGAATGAAGCGGCTGACATCCGCGTCGGCGACAAGACCGCTGCCGCAATCCGCGTTAGCCCCGAAGTCGAGGCTGCCCCTGCCGACGCTACCGCGCCTGCAGCCGATGCTGCAAAGCCTGCCGGCCCGCTGAAATCGGTCGATGGCGAAACCGTGCTGACCGGCAGCGGCCAGCAGATCAACCTCAAGCTCGCCGGAAAGGGCGCGCAGAACTGCAAGGGCTGATCCGCTTTTTGTGTCACCGGAAAAGGGGCCGCGCTGACGGCCCCTTTTTCTTGCCATTTTTTGCATCGTTCCATTTGCGCCCTGCTTCGCTAGAGGGTGGTGGCTGCAATTGTCTCGCCTAGAGGCGGTGGTAGGTGCAAACAGGCTGGCTAAAGCCGGCGCGCAACGCTAAAGCGCCGCGCATGACCGATATCACCCCGCAAATCGTCGCCGACCATGGCCTTTCCGAGGAAGAATATGCGCGTATCTTGAACGCGCTCGGGCGGACGCCCAACCTTGTCGAGCTCGGTATCTTTTCAGTGATGTGGTCAGAGCATTGCAGCTATAAAAGCTCGCGCATCCATTTGAAAAAGCTGCCGACTGAGGCGCCTTGGGTGATTTGTGGCCCTGGCGAAAATGCTGGCGTTATCGACATTGGCGACGGGCAGGCGGCGATCTTCAAGATGGAGAGCCATAACCACCCCAGCTATATCGAGCCTTACCAGGGCGCGGCAACGGGCGTTGGCGGCATCTTGCGCGACGTATTCACCATGGGCGCGCGCCCGGTGGCGAATATGAACGCGCTGCGTTTCGGCCGGCCTGACCATCCCAAAATGAAGCATCTGGTGCAGGGCGTTGTCGCGGGAATCGGCGGCTATGGCAATTGTGTCGGCGTCCCTACCGTGGGCGGCGAAACCAATTTCCATCCCGCCTATGACGGCAATATTCTTGTGAATGCGATGACCGTTGGCGTCGCCGATACCGACAAGATTTTCTATTCGGCGGCGACCGGCGTCGGCAATCCGATTGTCTATGTCGGCAGCAAGACCGGGCGCGACGGCATCCATGGGGCGACGATGGCAAGCGCCGATTTCGGCGAGGATGCAGAGGAAAAGCGCCCGACAGTGCAGGTCGGCGATCCCTTTACCGAAAAACTGCTGATCGAGGCATGCCTCGAACTGATGGCAACCGACGCCATTGTCGCGATCCAGGACATGGGCGCAGCGGGGCTGACCAGCTCCAGCGTTGAAATGGCGTCAAAGGGTGGCTGCGGCATCCGGCTAGACATGAACAAGGTGCCCCAGCGCGAAACCGGCATGACTCCTTATGAAATGATGCTGTCCGAATCGCAGGAACGGATGCTGATGGTGCTGCAACCGGGCAAGGAAGCCATGGCAGAGGCGATCTTCCGCAAATGGGAGCTTGATTTCGCGGTCATCGGCGAAGTGACCGAGACGGGCCATATGGTGCTCGAATGGAATGGCGAGGTCGTCTGCGACATCCCGCTCGGCCCGCTGGCCGATGATGCCCCGCAATATGATCGACCGGCGCTGAGCCGCGAGGAGTATAAGGCTTGGGCAAAGGTGAAGCCGCTCGACAAGCTGCCCGAAAGCAGTGATCCCGCGGTCGATCTATTGAAGATGATGGCGAGCCCGGATTTTGCCAGCCGCGCCTGGATCTGGCAGCAATATGACAGCCAGGTCGGTGGTGATACAGCGCAGAAATCGGGCGGTGACGCCGGGGTTGTGCGCGTCCACGGCCACAAAAAGGCGCTGGCGATCACTACGGACTGTACGCCGCGCTATTGCTTTGCCAATCCCTATGAGGGCGGCAAGCAGGCGATTGCCGAGGCCTATCGCAATCTGAGTGCGGTCGGCGCGCGTCCCTTGGCTGTGACCAACTGCCTCAATTTCGCAAACCCCCAGCGCCCCGAAATCATGGCGCAGCTGGTCGGCTGTCTCGACGGGATGGGCGATGCCTGCCGCGCCCTCGACTTCCCGATCGTGTCGGGCAATGTCTCGCTCTACAACGAATCAAAGGCGACCGGTGGCGGCAGCGCGATCCTGCCTACGCCGGCAATTGGCGGTGTCGGTTTGCTCGGCGACGTTGCGAAAATGGCGACCATCGGTTTCAAAGGCGAAGGCCAGAAAATCATGCTTATCGGCGCCGATCCCCGCGCCGAACCCGAACTGGGTCAGTCCAAATGGCTCGACATCTGCCATGGCCGTCAGGATGGCCAGCCGCCCAAGGTCGATCTGGCCGCCGAACGCAAGCATGGTGAATTTGTGCGCATGCTGATCGACAAAGGTCTGGTTACCGCCGTTCACGATGTCTCTGACGGCGGCATTCTGGTTGCCGTGGCGGAAATGGCGCTCGCCGGTAATGTTGGTGCCAGGGTCGAGGTTTCGGTTTCCGAAAACAATGCCGACCGTGGCAAAAAACACCATGGCTGGTCGTTGTTCGCCGAAAATCAGGGCCGCTACATTGTCACCGAGACATTCGATTCCGATGAGATTGAAGCGCTGGCGGCAGATGCCGGGGTGCGCTGCTGCTTCATCGGCTGGACCGGTGATGAAAGCATCGCGCTATGTCGCGGTGAGGAGCTGGTCTATCCGGAAATCCGGCTGACCGAGCTGCGCACCGCGCATGAAAGCTTCTTCAAGGACTGGATGGAAAGCTGACCGCTTAGGCGGCAGCTTTTTTCTGCCCCATTAGATCATAGGGATCGACGCCGCCCGAGCGCATTATTTCATGAGCGCGATTGTAGAGCGTCGGTTCGCCAATGCCGATGCGCTTGCGGGCTGCAGCAAGGGGTTCTGCGAGCAGTGCGCGGATATCCTGATGCGCGATTTTCAGCGCAGCCTTGCCGTTGTTCTGCGCTTCGCGGATCGCGGAATATATCGGTACATCCTTCATGCCTCGCTTGATCTCGCGGCCGCCGGCATATGCGATAAATAGAACACCCGGATTGGGGTTCTGGCTATAAGTAAAGGCGAGCACGCACTGCTCACCCAGTGCATCGCGACCATAGCCGGTCAGCACGTGGAAAAGATCATGTGTGTCGCGTTGGCGATTACCGTAAAGTTCGAGCAGATCGTTGAAGCGTTCGCCCTTGTCCGCGAATTTTTCATACTCGTCGACCAGCCCTTGGGCAGTCAGACCTTCCTGCTCCATGAAATCGCAATAGGCTTGGCCCACCGTTCCCATCGGCAATTTGCGCAATGTTGCATGATCATCAAGGATTTCGACCAGATTCTGCGGTTCAGCCAGGAGCGTCGCTCCCATGTCGCTCGCCCAGAATTGCTGCGCCCGCTTGACGAAGGTCTTTCCGGAAAGCGCGCGGATGATGTGGAACACCTGTTCGGTATCTTCCTTGTCCGCGACCAGTTTGCGGAAATGGTGCAGCGCTTTCATCGGACGGAAAGCGGTTTGCGTGCGGTTCGGATCGGAAAAGGGAATTGCGCTGTTCATGACTGCCTGTCTGCCTCGCAAAGCTTGTGATTCTATTATCAACAGCGATGTTAATAATATCGTTGCGCGCCGGTTTCAATAGGGCATGATTCTGCTCGACCGGCTTTGGCGACTGCTGTTATATCCTGATAATACAGATGAGGGGGAAATGATGTCGCAATCTGTCAGTCAGGATCGCCATATCACGCTCGATGCGATGCGCGGTTTCGCGGTGATGGGGATATTGGCGATGAACATTATCGCCTTTGCGATGCCTGAATGGGCCTATGTCACGCCGCTGGCCTATGGCGGGGAAAGCCTATCAGACCGGATTGCCTGGTTCCTCTCGGCGGTTTTTGTCGACGGCAAGATGCGTGGGCTTTTCTCGCTGCTTTTTGGTGCCAGCCTGATGCTGATAACCGAACGTGCCGAGGCAAAGGGTGCTAGCGCCGCGCGTACCCATTATGCGCGGATGGCCTGGCTCGCTCTGTTCGGCCTCGCGCATTTCTACTTCATCTGGTTTGGCGACATATTGTTTCTATATGCGATGATCGGATGCGTTGCGTTCCTGTTTCGCCATTGGGAACCCGCGCGGTTGATAAAATGGGCGATCATCATTTTCTTGATCGGTTGGCTTTTCTGGGGCCTTCAATTTGTGGGGCTACAGATATTGCAGTTCTTTGCGACCCGTCCGGATGCGGACGCCTCGCTGGTCGCGCAATATCGCGAAATACTGAACAGCCCCGCTTTCGCAATGAATGTCGAGGCGGACCTCGCGCTGCATCGCGGCGGCTATGCAGAAATTGTCGCTTCCAAGCTGCGCGACTGGAGTGATCCGTTGTTCGCCATCCTGCAAGGCGGGCATGAGACGCTTGCGCTGATGATGGTTGGCATGGCCCTGCTGAAAAACGGTTTTTTGACGGGGCAGCTTGAGCCTGACGAATATCGGCGTTGGGTGCGACGCCTGTTGTTGCCGGGGCTGGTTTTGAGCGCGCTGGTTGCAGGCTGGGTCGCGATGATGGGGTTCGATCTTGTCACCTCGTTGGCGGCTTTCCTGACATGGTCGGCCATTCCCCGAGTGATGCTGACGATTGCATATGCCGCACTTTTGCTCCTGCTCATCCGCCGCATGGCAGGCGGAGCGTTGCTTGGCCGGGTTGCGGCTGCCGGCCGCGTTGCCTTCACCAATTATCTTGGCACCAGCATCGTGATGACGACGATATTCTATGGCTATGGCTTCGGCCTGTACGGCGATTTTGGCCGGGCTTCACTTTGGCTTTTCGTGATCACGGCATGGGCGATCATGCTCCTCTGGTCGAAGCCGTGGCTTGACCGGTTTCATTATGGCCCATTCGAATGGTTATGGCGCAGTTTGGCGCGCGCAGAAGTGCAGAGGTTGCGTCGGTAAGCTGCGGGTGCATTATTGCTATTGCAATCAATTCTCATTAACGATACACCCGAATCATGATCGTATGCGTGTGCAATGCCATTCGGGAAAAAGATCTGCGTGACGCGGTGCGTTGCGCTGGCGAACGCCCCAGCGAAGTCTATGCCCGCCTCGGTAGGAAGCCGAAATGTGGCCAATGCCTTTCGTTCGCGCGAGACATTATCAACGTGAAAGCTGCAAGCGCTTAGCAATAGCAGTGCATTAGTCTTTTGAAAAAACGTTCTTTTTCTGGCTTTCGTACTTTGCGAAATGCCCGATCATGCCTATATTGATGCAACTCACGCGATCAGGAGCGAAACCATGAAGGGCGATGCAAAAGTCATCGAATTTTTGAACGAGGCGCTGAAGAACGAGCTGACCGCGATCAATCAATATTGGCTGCATTACCGGCTGCTGGATAATCTGGGCGTGAAGAAACTGGCGGAAATGGAACGCCATGAATCGATCGACGAGATGAAGCATGCCGACAAGTTGGCCGAGCGTATCCTGTTCCTCGATGGACTGCCCAATTTCCAGATGCTTGGGCGTCTGCGTATCGGTGAATCGGTTGAAGAAATCCTTCAGGCCGACCTTGATCTTGAATATGAAGTGCTGCCGATGCTGCGGGATGCCATCGCCCATTGTGAAAATGTGCGTGATTTTGTCAGCCGTGATCTCTTCGCCAATATTCTCGCCAGCGAGGAAGAGCATGTCGACTTTTTGGAAACGCAGTTTGGCCTCATCCGCCAGATGGGCATCCACAATTATATCCAGCTACAGACCGAACCAGCTGGTGAGTGACGGCTGGCAAGGCCTTCATGGCCATGCCCCTGTCCATTCAGCATTGTGCCCTTGATCGACGCCGTTTGCGTGTGAGCCTAGTTTAGAGGCGGCCAAAATGCGTCTGGCTGAACGTGCGCGATCCATGCGCGGATCGCCGTTCAACCAACGGGCTGATTTCTGCCTCCAGCGCCGTCAAGGTCGTTTCGAACAATGGGCGCAGCAAAACAACCATTTCCACCAACTCATCCGGATCCTGATGGATCTCGACATAGTGGCGGGCAGTGATTTCGATTTCCTCGGTCAACGCGGCAAGCCTGTCTGCCCCGAATTGCCAGCTATCGCTTTTCAATGAATGTGCCGGCACAACGAGCTTGACCGAATTGCGCTCGCGTATTGCCTGCTCAATCGCTGCGACCGATTTGACTCCATCTTCGCGGAAGTAGCCGAGCACGCGCACAAACGCTTCACCCAGCACTGACCGGGTTTCGGCGAATGTCGCCCAATTCACAATTTCTTCGGCCGAATGATCCATCGCTGTTTGCGCTCTGCCACGAAAAAAGTGCCAAGGCAGAGGCAATAATCGCTACAGGTAAACAAGCCATTGACGACGGAGTTGGCCAAACATCGGCGTGTCTGGACACCCGGCAGCACTCCTGCGCGATCAATCCTTGGTAGAGAAGGGATTTTTCGACGAACGGAAATTCATGCGCACCGGTACGGCGCCAAAGCCAAGATCGCGGCGGATGCCGTTGAGGAGATAGCGGCGATAGCTATCGGGCAACTGGTCGACACGATTGCCAAAAACGACAAAGGTCGGCGGGCGGTTGCGGGCCTGCGTCACATAGCGCAGCTTGATCCGCTTGCCACCGGGTGCTGGCGGCGGATTGGCGGCCACAGCCTCTTCAAACCAACGATTGAGCTGCCCTGTCGGCACGCGGCTGTTCCAGCTTTCGCGCGCATCGAACGCGGCCTTCAACATCTGGTCCAGCCCTTTGCCGGTCGCGGCCGATACGGCGATCAGGGGAACGCCCTTCAACTGAGAGAGACCGTCTTCAAGCGCGGCCTTGATACCGTTGAACAAGCTAGATGCGTTTTCCGCGACGTCCCATTTGTTGATCGCGATGACGAGCGCCCGGCCCTCTTCGATGACATGATCTGCGATTTTGAGATCCTGATGTTCCAGGCCCTTGGTCGCATCGAGAAGCAGCACAACAACTTCGGCAAAATCGATTGCGCGCCGCGCGTCCGAAACCGAGAGTTTTTCGAGTTTTTCTTGTACCCTAGCGCGCTTGCGCATGCCGGCGGTATCGATCAGGCGCACGCGCCGTTCGGCGAAATCGGGATCGGCAGGGGCTGGATCGTGCCAGACCCAGTCAATCGCGATACTGTCGCGCGTGATGCCGGCTTCGGGGCCGGTTACCAAGCGGTTTTCGCCGAGCAACCGGTTGACCAGTGTCGACTTGCCCGCATTGGGGCGACCAACAATCGCCAATTGCAACGGTGCGTCGGGGGACTCGACGTCAAAGCTTTCCTCTTCAAAGCCATCGACATGGGGCATCAGCGCTTCAAATAGGTCGGCCATGCCCTGGCCATGTTCGGCACTGATCAGCACCGCTTCGCCAAAGCCGAACGCAAAGGCCTCCATCAGCGTCTCTTCGGCTTTGCGGCCTTCGGCCTTGTTGATGACAAGGATGATCGGCTTGTCACTGGTTCTAAGCCAGCGGGCAATTTCCTCATCCATCGGCATGACACCGTCGCGTCCATCAACCACGAAGATCGCTGCTGCAGCGCCGGCAAGTGCCGCCTCGGTCTGTTGTCGCATCCGCCCTGGCAACGAGGCTGCGTCCTCATCCTCATAACCTGCCGTATCGACGATGCGGAATTTCAGGTCGAACAGTTTGGCATCGCCCTCACGCCGGTCGCGCGTCACCCCGGGCTGGTCGTCGACCAAGGCGAGCTTCTTGCCGACCAGCCGGTTGAACAGGGTCGACTTGCCGACATTGGGGCGACCGATAATGGCAATCGACGGCAACATGCCCCTTTTGTCCTTTCCCGCGGCCGCAGCCGCTTTCTTGCTTAACGAAACGCGGTGAGGCGTCCGCTGTCGTCGAGAATGTAGAGGCTGTTGTTCGCAATCACAGGCGCAACCGAAATTGGCTGTTTGATATCTACCAGCATGCTTGCCGAGCCTTCGCCGGCCGAAACCGACCAAACTTGACCATGGCTGCTGGCAACGATCAGGCGATTATTGGCAAGCACCGGTCCACGCCAGGTGATGACGCCAGTCTTATCTTCTTCGTCGCGATAGCGGGGCAGCTTAGAAATCCAGCGGATCTTGCCAGTGGTGCGCTGCACACAGAGCAGTTTTGCATCGCTGGTCATCACGAACACCCATTCGCCCGATACGACCGGGGTCGAAATGCCTGCAATGTTGATTTCCCAGATGCGCTGCCCGGTGACCAATTCATAGGCCGCCATCCGGCCGCCCTGGCCAAGCGCGAAAACGCGGCCACGGTCGATCACCGGGTCTGCGTCAATATCTGTCAGCGTCGAGACGCTGGTCGACATTGCTGTGCGCGACAGGGTATCGCTCCACAGGCTGCGGCCATTTTCATAGCGATAGGCGGCGAGTTCGCCGGTTGAATAGCCCGCGATCACCGTGCCTTGTGCGGCTGCCGGGGCGGCGACCCCGAAAATACCGGACGCGCCAATCGGACCAGCCTCATTCCACTGGGCTTCGCCATCGACCATGCGTACCGCATAGATCTGGTTATCCTGTGTCATCACATAGGCATTGCCGTTGGAGAGGGTCGGCGCGCCGCGCAGCGGACCAGCCGGGCGTTTCGTCCAGCGGACTGTGCCATTGCTGGCATCAAGTGCGGCGACATCGCCCACGCCATTGGTGGCGAAAAGGGTTGTGCCATCGGTGCTAACGCCGCCGCCAAAACGTGATGGGCGGCCGTCCTTATTAACTTCCAATTGGGTGCCCCAAAGCTTGGCACCATTGGTTGCGTCGAACGCGCTGACGGTCGCCGCAGTGTCAATCACATAGACCTTGCCGTCATGGATTATCGGCGTCGCGGCAAGGCGTTCGCGATTGCTCGCACCTGCGACTTGCACGCTCCATGCGCGCTGCGGTGCTTCGGCAAGGGTTAGATGGCCGGGTGACTTGGCGGCATTGCCACCGGGTTGTGACCAGTTTGCATTGGTGGCTGCTGGCGGCAGGATGACGGACACACCGGCAAGATTGGGGTCGGCGACGCTATCTGCTTCGGTACCCAATATGTCGATCCGCTTGCCGATCGTCGGCGTGTCCTTTGGTCCTTTTCCGCCCAAGGCAGCGCAGCCGCCGAGCAGGGCCAGAACGCTCAGCGACGCCAGAATCTTTGCATTTGTCTTCACAGGCCTATTTTCCCTCTTTTGCATCGGTTGCCGATGCACCCGTCCGCTTTGCGTCAAGCTGAACGGTATCCACCCCCAAAGCCCCTGCCATTTGTTGCGCACGGGCACGCAATGTCTGGGGCAAATCTTCCTGCTTGGCAATCTGGGCAAAAATTGGGCCGGCCAGTTCGTCCTTGCCCATTTTCATATAGGCCAGTGCAGTCATCTCGCCCGCGCTGCCAAACCATGGTGTATTTGGCTTGGCGAGCGGCTTGAGGCGGTCGATCACCGCCTGCGGACTGAGCGTTTCATATTCTGTTGTCGTCTGGCGGATCAGCGCGAGGTTGCGGAATGCTTCTGGCAGGCTTTCGTCCTTCGCGATCTTTGCATAGTCAGCAACGGCCTTTTTGCTGTTGCCCTCTGCCGCCGCGATATTGGCGAGCAGGATTTGCGACATGGCCCGATAGCCAGGCTGGTCGGCCGTAGTCAGCGTGCCCAGGTCCGCTTTGGCCGCAGCAAGATTACCGCCCTGCAGTTTTTCGACGGCGAGTACGAATTTCTCGCCCTGTAATTCGGCGGCGGCCTGCTGTTGGTTCTGCCAATAGATCCAGCCGCCAAAAGCCGCGAGGCCAAGAACAATCGCCAGCAGCATCCAGCGACCATAGCGTGTCCAGAAATGGGCAAGATCGCCGGCGCGAACGGCATCATCGACTTCGCGCAGAAAGGCTTCGTCACTTGCATCGCGCCGGTCGGTGGGTGTCAGTGCCACTATGGCCTCCTAAAAACAATTACCGCGTCCTTAGCCATGCTGGCCATCAGATGCCAGTGCGAAGGCGCGGCATGACGCTATTCGGGTTGGTAGAGTTGTTCGGGACCGGGGAAGACGCGGGCGCGTACGTCGTCGGCATATTTTTTCACGGCATCGTCGACATGTTCCTGCATTTCGCCAAAGCGCTTTACGAATTTGGGAACGCGATCGAACAGACCGAGCATATCCTCTGCCACGAGAACCTGGCCGTCGCACTGCGCTGATGCGCCGATACCGATGGTGGGACAGGCGACCTTTTGTGTGATTTCGATAGCGATCGGCTCCAGCACGCCCTCAATCACCAGCGCAAACGCACCGGCCTTTGCTACGGCTTCGGCATCCTCGACGATTGCGCGGGCTTCCTCTGCGCTTTTGCCGCGCACGCCATAGCCGCCAAGGATGTTGACTGCCTGCGGGGTCAGCCCGACATGGCCCATCACCGGTATGCCGCGCTGTGTCAGGAATTCGATCGTCGGGGCGATGACCTTGCCGCCCTCCATCTTCACGCCTGCCGCGCCGGTTTCCTTGAGCAGGCGGGCGGCATTTTCAAAGGCTTGCTGCGGCGATGCCTCATAAGAACCAAAGGGCATGTCGACAATCACGGCGGCATGATAACTGCCGCGCACCACCGCTGCGCCGTGCAGCGCCATCATTTCCATGGTCACCGCAACGGTATGCGGCAGGCCGTAAATCACCTGCGCCAACGAATCGCCGACCAGCAGCATGTCGCAATGCGGGTCCATCAACTGCGCCATACGGACAGTATAAGCCGTCAGCATTACCAACGGTTCGCCGCCCTTTCGTTGCCGGATGCGCGGCACGGTAAGGCGCTTCATCGGCTGCGGTGTCGGATTCGCGCGGCTGGTGGAAACCGGCATGGTGAAGGTTTTTGGCGTCGTCGACATGGCGCAAGCGCTTAGCGACTAACGCGGGGTGGCAAAAGAGCGAACCTTATGTTTGTCGAAAAACATTGACTCAATGTTAAAAAAATATAACATAATGTGAGAATTGAATAACATGGGGTTCGATATGTCGTTTCGTGAAAAAATCCACTGGGTCGCCCTTGTCGGGCTGATTGCCGGATTTGGTTGGTATTTCCTGTCCTACCCGTGGGCCACCGCCAATACCCGCATGGGCATGCTGACCTCGGTCTGGATGCTGTTTCCGACCACCATCATCTTCTTGGTGCCCATGATTGCGGGTAGCGCCTATTTTGCCATCCGCACGCCGAAAGAAGCCAATCTGAAAGAGGATGAGCGTGAAAAGCTGATCCATCTGAAAGGTACGCATGCGGCCTATTATCCCTTGGTTCTCGGAGTGTGGGCCAATATTTTCGCCATGATCAACGGACTGATGTACGGCTGGTCGGTAAACATCCTGATGGCAACGCTGGTGCTTGCGGAACTGGTCCGTGTAGGCGCGCAGCTTTACTATTACCGGCGGGGTTATTGATCGTGGCGCAACTCCCATTCGACAATGACATAAGGACGCTGCGTTTCCTTGCCGCCGAGATGACTCAAGGCGATCTTGGCGACCGTGTCGGTGTTACCCGACAGACGATCGCCGCGATCGAACAGGGCAAATATTCGCCCAGCCTTGAGGTAGCCTTTCGCATTGCGCGGGTCTTTGACAAGCCGCTCGAGGATGTTTTCCGCTGGCGCGACGACTGATCCGGGCTCTGCCTTCCGCGCATTGGAAGAGGCAAGGCCCCTCCCAATCGCTGCAATGACGGTCAGCCGAGGTCGGCGGTGACAAAATCGGCCGCGCGTTCACCGATCATCATCGATGGCGCGTTGGTGTTCCCCGATATCAGGCGCGGCATGATACTCGCATCGGCGACATAAAGCCCTTCAATCCCCCTGAACTTCAGGCGGGTATCGACGACGTCGTCTGCATTGCTGCCCATGCGGCAGGTGCCAACAGGGTGATAGACGGTGTCCGCCCGGTCGCGAATCAACTGTTCCAGCGCGGCGTCATCATCAACAGCGGTCACATAGCGATCCTTGCCCTTATAGGCCGCGAGCGACGGTGCCTCGACTATCCGGTGGGTCAACCGGACGCCCGCCTTCAGCGTTTCAAGGTCGCGGTCGTCGGTCAGGAAGGCCGGGTCGATCAGCGGTGCAACCGCAGCATCGGCCGAGGCCAGCCGCACCGTGCCCCGGCTATAGGGGCGCAGCACACAGGCGTGGATGCTATAGCCATGGCCTTTCACTTTCTCGCGCCCATGATCCTCAAGCATCGCGGGCACGAAATGATATTGGATATCGGGAGCGGGGAGATCGGGTGACGATTTCCAGAAACCGCCGCTCTCGGCAAAACAGGTGGTCATGATGCCCGTGCGCTTCAGCCGATGCTCGATCACTGCCTTTGCCATACGCCATGTGCCTGCCAGGCTGTCGCCAAACAGTTCGGTCGATGCGGTCTGGAAACTCGATACATAGTCGATATGGTCCTGCAGATCGGCGCCCACTGCCGGCTTGTCGCACATCACATCAATGTTCAGGCTGCGCAGATGCTCTGCAGGGCCAATTCCGGAAAGCTGCAATATCTGGGGGCTGCCAAAGGCACCGGCCGACAGGATCACCGCACCGCCTGCTTTCAGCGTTCTGCGGCTGTTGCCCTGGCGAATGACGATGCCCGTCGCACGGCCTTCTTCGACGATGATCCGCTCGGTCAGCGCGCCGGTGATGACTTCCAGCTTGCCGGCTGCCTTGGCGGGCTCGACATAGGCGCGCGCCGCCGACCAGCGTTCCCCGCCTTTTTGCGTGACCTGATAAAGGCCGAAACCTTCCTGCTGAGAGCCGTTAAAGTCGTCAGTGCGCGGCAATTGCAGCTCCGCCGCAGCTTCGACAAAAGCCAAGCTGCCCGGATTGGGCCAACGCTGGTCCATGACGTTGAGCGGACCCTTGTCGCCATGAAAGGCATCGCCGCCCCGTTCATTGCCTTCGGATTTCTTGAAATAGGGCAGCACGTCGTCATAGGCCCAGCCCGCACAGCCGAGCGCAGCCCAATTGTCATAATCCCAGGCGTGGCCGCGGATATAGACCATCGCATTGATCGCACTTGACCCGCCCAGGCCACGGCCACGCGGCTGATAGCCGGTCCGGCCGTTCAGCCCCTTTTGCGGCACGGTTTCATAACGATAGTTTGACGCATCGGGGATGAAAGGCATGAAGCCCGGCGTCTTTACCCGGATGGTGTTGTTATGCCCGCCGGCCTCGATAAGGCAGACCTTATATTTGCCGGATTCGGCAAGCCTGCCCGCCGCTGCGCTGCCCGCTGATCCGCCGCCAACTACGATGATGTCAAATTCGTCCATGACTACTCCTCTTGCAATCAGGACTTAATCGGGCGGTTAAATTTCGCAATCGCTATTCTGCGGGCGTTGCCTGATTTTGCTGGCGCTCGGTCCAACGGGCCTTGATGCTTTCAGACGTGTCGCGGCTATTGTCATGGCTCCAGCCGGGTGGGTTCCACAGATAGCGCAGTTTATGCCGCCAGGGCGCAGACCATAGGTCGCGCGCAATTCCCACCCATTCGTGGAACAGGCTCCACAGCAGGTTGAAACTGCCCAATTGGCGGACAATGCCATAACGGATCGGTTCTTCGTCCACTTCCTCGACAAATGTGCCGAACATCCGATCCCAGATGATGAAGGTGCCGGCATAGTTGGAATCGAGATAGCGCGGGTTGGTCGCATGGTGGACGCGATGATGGCTCGGCGTATTCATGACATATTCGAACCAGCGCGGTAGCTTTCCGATCGCCTCGGTATGGATCCAGAATTGGTAGATGAGGTTGATTGCACCGCAGAAGAAAACCATCGCCGGATCAAAACCGATCAGCACCAGTGGCAGACGGAAGATGAAGCCTAGCGCTAGGAAACCGGTCCAGCTTTGCCGCAGTGCGGTCGACAGGTTGTAATGCTGGCTCGAATGATGGTTCACATGGCTTGCCCAGAACCAGCGGACCCGATGCGCACTGCGATGAAACAGATAATAAGCAAGATCGTCGACCACAAAGCAGACGATCCACGCCCACCACATCCAGCCGATATCGAACAGACGGTATTGATAGGCGCCGTAAAACAATGCGACGACCAACCCCGCCGTCAACGCCCCCGCTACGGTGCTTCCAACGCCGAAGGCTAGCGAGGTTAGCGTGTCGCGCGGTTCGTATTTTTCGGGGGCATTACGCTTCGCCCATATCATTTCGATGAGGATCAGCAGGACGAAAACCGGAACTGCAAAATCAATCGGATTGGGCAGTTTCACCATCATGCTTGAATCCTTCGCAACCCTGCGGCCCAGGCCTGCGCGCGTTCACCCAGGTTGAGCGTTACCTTGCCGAAATGGCGGTCGCTCGTGCCGATCGTCAGGAAATTCTGGTCCAGCCGCGATTCGGTGGAGCTATCGAGCAGCCGTCCGACAAATTGCGCGCCATGGCGGCGCAAAACCATCTGCCTGCCTTGCGCATCGCGAAGCAACGCGCCAATCCCTGCACGGTCGATGGCGATGTCGACGGCTTCGAAACCGCATAGCGCCTGTTCGGCAAGTTCGCTGGCATGGGCTTCATCACGAATGCGTATGTCGCCGCCCAGACCCATGCGTCGTACCATCCATGCCACGAACAGGATCGAGATCAGCGATGCGGCCAGTTTTACAATTTCGAATAGCGCCCCGTCCAAAATTCAGGCCCGAGCTTTAAGCATGTCCATGAGCGGACGAATTGGGCTGACATCATAGCCCGCCTTGGCGGCCATGTTGGTCAGTGCGTCGGGATCGCCGCCCAGCGATGCTTCGGCGAGCGCCCAAAGCAACGTTGATCGCGTGCCCGACCGGCAATAGGCTAGGACACCGCCCTGCGTCGTATCCAGTGCATCGGCCATCGCCTTGACCTGCGGTTCGCTGAAGCCTGAATGGGTAACGGGTATTGCGACATAGTCCATGCCCGCCGCCCGTGCGGCTGCCTCAATTTCTTCACCCGGCGTCTGGTCGTCGCCTTCGCCTTCGGGCCGGTTGTTAACGATCAGCTTGATCCCCAAAGCGGTTGCCTCGGCGATCTGGTCGGCGGTGATTTGCGGGGAGGCATAGATGCCATCGGTGATTTTGCGGAACATGTGCGTCATCCTTCTGCAAACCCTCTTATTACAGACAGAAAGGCTTCGCCATAGGCTTCCAGCTTACGCGCGCCGATACCGCTGATCATCGCAATATTTGAAAGATCCTTTGGCCGCCGCTGCGCCAGTTCGCGCAAGGTGGCGTCGTGAAAGATCACATAGGGTGGCACACCCGCCGCTTCGGCAAGTTCGCGTCGCTTGGCGCGTAGTGCTTCGAACAGCGGATCGTCGGCTGGGTTGCCTTCGCGCGCCCGCTCCCGCTTCGGCTTGGGTGGTACGACAATCTCGATCTTGTGTTCGCCCTTCAGGATAGATCGCGCGCCGCCAGCCAGCCGCAAACCGCCATGTTCATTGGCGCCCAAATGCCCCTGCGCCTGCAAGGCCCGGGCGACCGGCCGGATCAGCGTCGCTTCCGCGGTATCGACGATGCCAAACACCGAAAGCTGGTCATGGCCGCGCGCCAATATGCGTTCATCGCTCTGCCCGCGCAGCACCTTTTCCAGATGCCCGACGCCAAAGCTTTGTCCGGTGCGATAAACTGCGGAAAGCAGCTTGCGCGCTACCTCGGTCGCATCGGTCACGCCCGGTGCATCGAGGCAATTGTCGCAATTGCCGCACTGATGCGGCGGGGTTTCGCCGAAATGACGAAGAAGTATCGCGCGCCTGCAACCGGCGGTCTCGACCAAAGCCGACAAGGCGTCGATCCGTGCCTTTTCGGCCAGCAGTCGGACTTCCGGCACGTCCTTCAGCCGTTCGCGTGCGAGGCTGAAATCGCCTGCTGACCAGAAAAGATGGGCAACAGCCGGGTCGCCATCACGGCCGGCACGACCGCTTTCCTGATAATAGGCCTCGATGGATTTGGGGATGCCGGCATGGGCGACGAAGCGCACATCCGGCTTGTCGATGCCCATGCCAAAGGCAACTGTTGCGACCATCACCATATCTTCGGATGCGACAAATTCCGCCTGTGCCGCTGCACGCGCAGCCGGGTCCATTCCCGCGTGGTAATAGGCGGCACGCCGCCCACTGCGCCCGATCAATTCCGCCAGTTTCTCCGCACGGTCGCGCGTCGTTGCATAGACAATCCCGGCACCGCGCCACCGCCGCACCGCAGAGGCGATCGCCGACCCCTTGTTTGTGCTGTTGGTAACGGCGTAGCGGATATTCGGCCGGTCAAAGCCGGAAACGATGGTCCCGCTTTCGGGTATGCCCAGTTGCTGCGCAATGTCTTCGCGGGTGTGTTCGTCCGCCGTTGCGGTCAGCGCCAATCGCGCGACATCTGGAAATTCGTCCATCATCGGACGAAGCAAGCGATAGTCGGGGCGGAAATCATGGCCCCATTCAGATACGCAATGTGCCTCGTCGATCGCAAAGAGCGCGATATTTGCTTCGTGGAGCAAGGTCCGGAAATCGGCGGTCGAGGCACGTTCGGGCGCTACATATAGCAGGTCCAACTCACCTGCCCGGAACCGGGTAATCGTTTCCGCCCTATTGTTGTCGGCTGAAGTCAGTGTTGCGGCCCGAATGCCGACAGCGCTCGCGGCGCGCAATTGATCGTGCATCAAGGCGATCAGGGGCGAAATTACGATGCAGGTGCCATCGAGAATCACTGCGGGCAACTGGTAACAAAGCGATTTGCCCGCACCCGTGGGCATTACCGCCAACGTGCTTTGTCCTTGCAGCGTGCGACTGACGACATCTTCCTGCACGCCGCGAAAGGCGGGAAAACCAAAAACGCGGTGCAGCACATCTGCAGGATTGGAATTGAGCGGTGTGCTGGCCATCGCCCGAGGCGCTAGGCCGGAAATCGGCCCAAGAACAGACCGCTCATGCCTGATCGATCACTAGCTTGTGGATAGTCGTGCCCGCGCCCCGTTATGCGGCGGCTTCAGGTTCCGCTTCTTTCTCGGCCTGTTGGCGCGTCCACATTTCGGCATATAGTCCGTTGCTTGCCAGCAGATCGGCATGGGTCCCGCGTTCGGCAATTCGCCCCGCGTCGAGCACGACAATCTCGTCGGCATCGACCACGGTCGAAAGCCGGTGCGCGATAACGATCGTGGTGCGTGCCTTTGCTACGGCATCAAGTGTGTCGAGTATCTCTGCCTCAGTCCGGCTGTCGAGGGCGCTTGTCGCTTCGTCGAGGATCAATATGGGCGGATTTTTGACGAGCGTTCGGGCAATCGCCACGCGCTGTTTCTCACCGCCAGACAATTTCAGTCCACGTTCGCCCACCTGCGTTTCATATTGGCGCGGCTGGGCGGAGATGAAATGGTGGATCTGGGCACCGCGCGCTGCATCCTCGATATCGCGCTGGTCGGCGCCCTCGCGGCCATATCCGATATTGTAACCGATGCTGTCGTTGAAAAGCACGGTATCCTGCGGAACTATACCGATATGCGATCGCAGCGAAGCTTGCGTCACGTCGCGCAAATCCTGCCCGTCGATCGTGATCCGGCCGCCGGTCACGTCGTAGAAGCGGTAAAGCAGCCGCGCGATCGTCGATTTCCCGGCACCGGACGGGCCCACAACGGCAAGTGTTTTGCCCGGCGGTACGGTCAGCGTCAGTCCATTCAGGATCTGCCGATCCTTGTCATAGCCAAAGGTGACATTTTCAAAATGCAGTTCACCGCCGCTCACATTCAGGGCAACTGCGCCGGGCTTGTCGACGATTTCAGCCTCGGTATCGATCAGGTCAAACATTGCGGCCATGTCGATCAGTCCTTGGCGGATCGTGCGATAAACCATGCCGAGCATATCGAGCGGACGGAAAAGCTGGGCGAGCAGGGTGTTGACGAGCACAACGTCACCGGTCGAGAATTTGCCCTGCGACCAGCCCCAAACCGAATAGCCCATTGCGCCCGCCATCATCAAATTGGTAATCAGTGACTGGCCTATGTTTAACCAGGCGAGCGAGTTTTCCGATTTGACCGCTGCCTCGGCATAGCGGCGCGCGACCTTTGCATAATATTCCGACTCGCGATCCTCGGCGTTGAAATATTTGACGGTTTCATAGTTTAGCAGGCTGTCGACCGAGCGCGCGACCGTTGCCGTATCCAGCTCATTCATTTCCTCGCGCAGCTTGTTGCGCCAGTCGGTCACTCTTTGGGTGAAGAGGATATAGACGGTCACCATGGCGATCGTCGCGACGACTAAGCCAAAGCCGAACTTGATCCAGAAGATTACCAGCACAGCGGTCAGTTCGATCGCCGTCGGGGCGATGTTGAACAGCATGAAATAGAGCATGATGTCGATGCTCTTGGTGCCGCGTTCGATCACCTTGGTAACAGCCCCGGTACGGCGGTTCATATGGAACCGCATCGACAGGCGGTGCAGGTGGGCAAAGGTATGTTCGGCCAGCCGGCGGGTCGCATCCTGTCCGACGCGTTCGAACACCACATTGCGGATGTTATCGAACAACACGCCGCCGAATCGCGCGCCGGAATAGGCGACCACCAGCCCGATTGCGAGCCAGACCGCGTCTTCCAGCCCTGGTTTCATCTGGTCGACGGCCGCGCCATAGACGAAGCCCATGGAGAGCTGAACACCCTTGGACACGAGCACCAGCAGCATCGCGATGACGATCCGCACGCGAAGCGCCGTCATGTCCTTTGGCCAAAGATAGGGCAGAAACCGCTTCAACGTCGCAAATGTCGCGTCAGGCTTGGGCGAAGCCTTATCGTCCCCCTCGCCCCCGTTTGCGCTTGCCGTCATTCCTTGCATCGGAACCCTATAGGCCCGGAATTCAGGATCAGAAAGTGCCGCTGACGTTCAGCCGGTAGAAAGTGCCATAACGGTAATCGCCCTGTCGGGTGAAATCGACGGGGCCATTGCGACGATTGAGGTAGAAGGTCTCACGCGATTGTTCCCGCTGCCCCGCGAGATTCATCACGGTTCCACGTACCTTCAGGCCCAGCACATTCTTATGTTCGATATAGGCCTGCACAAACGGCCCTGTCCGGGCTTCACGGCCGAAATAATCGAGGCGGTAAAATCCGTTGTCGTAATTATCTTCGGCGAACAGCCCCCACGCCCATTGCGTATCGGGGATATCGTGTCGGAAATCGATGTTCCAATAGCTGCGTCCGCGATTGCTGATCGGTCGGCCGACAAGCAACAGCGGATCACGCACGCTGGTTGCTTGCAAGGCGAGCAGGGCATCCAGTTTGGCACCCTTGAAACCGATCGCATCCAAAACGAAACTGCCGTTGATCTCGCCGCGCAACCGCTTCGCGCTCGGCAGGTTGCCTACGGCTTCTTCGGTCAGGCTGATCGGGATCTGGTCGACAAGATCGCTGATCAGTTCACCGTCGAGCTTGAACTTGATCGAACCAGCTTTGCCAAGTGACCAATTTGCCTCATTTTCCCAAAGCCAGCTTTGCGGCGGGACGAGCTCGGGATTGTTGGCATTATTGTTGCCGTTCTGGACATCAACCGAGGCCAGAAAGTCGAAGAAGCTCAACTGGCCGACCTTGCGCTGGAACTTGCTTGAAAAACTGAGGTTGGACGTTGCTTTCCAGCTCAATGCCACAAAAGCTTTTGGGCGCCAGAATGTGCGGTTCGATCCGCCTGCGCCTGTCTGGCCGAGCTGGCTATATTCGCCGCCGATACTTGCCTGGACCGACAGCGTCGGTGACAGCGGGCGCCCATAGGCCAGAATTGCCTGGCCGCGTTTTTCCTCGACGCGTGATGTTGCGCCGGGCACCGGCACCGGCTGATAGGCGGTGCCTGCCAGCTGGAATAGCTCCGCTTCTGCGTCGAGATAATTGAGCGCGCCTTCCAGCGACACTTGCCAATCGGCCGGCCCCGCCTTCCAACGATACTCGCTACGCACGACCGTTTCGCCTTCATCGATGCGGCGTTCAAATCGCTGGCCTTGCGGCGGCGTGCCGTCGATGAAATCGCGCCGGAATTCGCTGGTGATCGGACTATGTTCAAACCGGCGGAAGCCGACCAGTTTCAACCTGCCAGGGCCGATCCCGAATTCATAATCGCCGCCAAGTTCATAATTCCATTCATCTTCTCGGCTGCGCTGCAATTCATCGATATCCGGGGTGCCTGGGGCGAAGCGGACAAAGTCGCTCTTTCTGCGAAAACGGAAAAATTCGAGTGCACCGTTGATGTTGAAGATATTACCGTTGTCGGCTTTCAGATTGTAACTGCCGGCAAGGCGGGGGCGGTCGCCGCGGTTCCGCGCCTCAATTGCCCTTGTATAGAGCAGTGTTCCGTCGGCGGCCCGCGTAAACTCCTCGCCCCATGCGCCGCCGCGAAAGCCATCATCATTGCTCAAGCCAAGGGTGAAATCGCCTTTGCCCAGACGGCCCGAAAGATTGACTTCGCCGGTTCTGCCGTTCGCGCCAATCTTTTCGCGCGTTTCGCCGCGCCACGCAAAATTGCCCTTCAGCCTGCCTTCACGCGCGACGATATTGAGCACCTGTCCGTTGATGCCCGAAACGTTGAACGTGGCCGCATCCGCGACTTCTAGACGCAGGACCGACGATACCGCGATCCGCGACAGTGCCGTTTCGGCGTCATTACTTTTGCCAGTGACGCGCTGACCGTTGATCAGCACATTCTGGCTGGCTTCACCCAGCCCGCGATCGTTGCTGACTTGTGTGATCGAAAAGCCTGGAATCTGCCGTACCATGTCGAGCGCGGTCTGCGGGGCAAAGCGTTCAAACTGGCTGGTGAGATAGATCTGGCGGCCATTCTCCAGCTGTGGTTCAAGGCCGGTTGCGCCGGATGGCAGGGTAAGGGGCGCAGCAACTGTATTTGCCGGACTGCTTTCCGCGCGCAGCGGGTGCGCGGTGGCGAGCGCCAACAGGCTGGCAGCGGCGGTAAGGCCGTTACGGGCGCAGAAAACGGTCATTCCCTCTCCAAAACCAAGGTTTGCAGGCATTCTTTCGGCCCGTTTGCGCTCCCTTGGCGTTGCCCTAGTTTTGCATGATGTTGGAATGAAGCCGCATTCGATCAGCGGCCAATGGTCAGGGACCAACTACATCCGGCGCGATAAAAGCATCCAGGCTGCGATCGCGTTGCACAGCGTGTATCCGGCATATAGCCCGAATATGAGGCCGGAATTGGCATGGGCGAAAAACAGCGCTCCCAGAAGAAGTATATATTCAACCATATAGCTTCCGTTTCGGCCAAAATGCCGGCCGAAATACAGCTTGGTATCCTCAACAAAGGGATGGCCGGATTCCATTACTGCCTTGTGCATCGCGAAATTGGCGACGCCGAGGACGAAGCAGGCGATCAGGAACATCTGTCGCCCGCCTCAATCATTGCGCAGTTGCCGGTTCGGCCTTTTCTGGGCGCAGGCTGGTACCTGCCCGGCCGCCGCGGAAGGAGGAGAACCAGCTCAGCGGGCTTAGTCCGGTCGTGCCGTCGAGCGAGAAAGTGATGATTTCCGCTCGTCCGCCAATCCGCTCCCATGCGACCGGGCCGCCAAGCCCAATCGGCGCATCGACGCGGCTGTCGGCGCTGTTGTCACGATTGTCTCCCAGAAGATAGAAATGCCCGGCCGGAATGCGCAGCGGCGCGACATCGTCGGTTGTACCGCGACGGGCATCGATCGTGTCATAGCTGACGCCGTTGGGCAGCGTTTCGCGCACGATTGTCACATAGCAATGCAGTGAACCGTCGGCTTCCTGCGCCAATGCGCCGGGAAAGTCGATTTCGGTGCATGGATTATTGGCATCGACTGCCAGATCCTTTGCCGGCTGCGCCTCTTGACGAACGGGCCGTCCATTGAGGAAAATCTGGCCGTCGCGCATTTCGAAAAGATCGCCCGGCATGCCTATCACGCGCTTGATATAATCCTGATTCTTGTCCTCAGGGGTCAGGATCACGACATCGCCGCGCTCTGGCATTGATCCCCAGATGCGGCCCTTCATTTCGGGAACGGTGAAGGCGAGCGAATCCACTTCATCGCGCAGCACCAGCCAGCGGAACAGAGCCACCGGGTTCGGAATGGTCGGTGAAACGAAGCTCCAGCCATAGGCATATTTGGAAACGAACAGCCGGTCGCCGACCAGCAGCGTCGGCATCATTGATATCGAGGGGATATAAAAAGGTTTTGCGATGAAGCTGTGAAAGCCGAGCACCGCCAGCAGCAACCAGAACAGCCCTTTCAGCTCCGCCCAAAGGCTTGCGGCCCAGCCGGGTTTTTCGGCTTCCGCATGTGCCGCTGCAGCTTCTGGAACGGCATTATTCTTGTCTTCGGGGGTAAGTTCAGGGGTCAAACTGCTCATGCTCTCGCTATCGCTACCGCCTCGATGATTACAAAGGCCTGCGCCCAAGGGTGATCGTCGGTCAGCGTCAAATGAATCCGGGCCTCATAGCCGTCCGGAACCATCGCGTCGAGCCGTGCTTTCGCTCCGCCGGTCAAGGCGAGAGTCGGTGCACCTGAGGGTGCGTTGACGACGCCGATATCCTTCATGAACACGCCGCGCTTAAAACCAGTGCCTACGGCTTTGCTAAACGCCTCTTTGGCGGCGAAGCGCTTGGCGTAGGTGCCTGCTGCTGTGAACGGGCGTTTGGCTGCTTTCGCATTTTCGACATCTGTGAAGACGCGAGCCTTAAACCGTTCGCCAAATCGATCCAGCGAGTTCTGGATCCGCTCGATATTGCAAAGGTCAGAGCCGAGCCCGATGATCACCGCGCGGCGTCCATCAGCGTGCGCATCCGTCGCACGCTTTCTTCCAGTCCGATAAAGATCGCCTCGCCAACCAGATAATGGCCGATATTCAGTTCGGCGAGTTGGGGGATGGCGGCGATCGGCTGGACATTCTCAAAAGTCAGGCCGTGGCCGGCATGCGGCTCAATACCATTTTTCGCGGCCAGCGCGGCGGCATCGCCGACACGTTTCAGTTCGCGTTCGACGCCGGGGCCATCATTGTCGAGAAACAGATGGGCATAGCGGCCGGTGTGAAACTCGACCACCGGAGCACGCAGGCGCATCGCCGCCTCAATTTGCTGCGCTTCGGGCTCGATAAACAGGCTGACCCTGATCCCCGCATCAAGCAGCCGCGTGACGATCGGCGCGAGATGATTATGTTGTCCCGCCGCATCGAGCCCGCCCTCTGTCGTGCGTTCCTCGCGCCGTTCGGGGACGATGCAGGCGGCATGCGGCTTGTGATGCAACGCGATCGCCAGCATTTCCTCGGTTGCGGCCATTTCAAGATTCACCGGCAACTGCGCCTGCGCCATGATCGCATCGAGATCGGTGTCGCGGATATGCCGCCGGTCTTCGCGCAGGTGGACGGTTATCCCGTCGCCGCCCGCTGCCTCGACAATACGCACAGCCCGCATCGGATCAGGGTGATCGCCGCCGCGCGCGTTGCGGATCGTAGCGACATGATCGATGTTGACACCGAGGCGGAGCATTGGGTTCATGCGATCTTGCGGCTTCCGGGCTTCGTCGCCGGAATGGCTGCGAGTTCGGCAGGAACCTCCTCGGGCGCGTAGGTCGGAAAGTTCAATTCGATCAGAGGGTAGAAGGGCACGCCCAGATCAGCTGTGCCGCCCGACCGGTCGATGATGGATGCCGCTGCGATCACCTCGCCGCCGGCTTCTTCAACGGCCTTGATTGCTTCACGCGATGAAAGGCCAGTGGTTACGACATCTTCGACCAGCAGCACTTTCTGGCCCGGTTCAATGGAAAAACCGCGACGAAGCCCGAATACGCCATCCGGACGCTCTACGAAAAGGGCGTTCACCTCAAGCGCGCGGCCCATTTCATGGCCGATGATAATGCCGCCCATTGCGGGCGAGATTACCACCTCGATCGCACTGCGCACTTCGCGCGGCAATTTCTGCGCAATCGCAATTGCAATGCGGCTCGCGCGGGCAGGATCCATCAAAAGTCGCGCACATTGCAGATAGTTGGCGCTATGCCGTCCGGACGAGAGCAGGAAATGCCCTTCTAGCAAAGCTTCGGCAGCGCGGAATTCGGAGAGGATTTCATCTTCGGTCATGTTTTTGGGAGAGCCTTTATATGACGTGCAATTGCGGTTGCGCAGTTTGCAACGCAATTAGGTGGAAAACCCGCACAAATAAATGCAAAAATTGCTATTGCGGGTGCTTGAGGCTTGTGACAAGCGCGCCTATAAGCCGCGCCAAATCGCGGTTTTTGATAAGCGATGTTATGGCAAGTGGCGGAAACGTCGTTTCAAGATTACGGGGCTAACGTAATGAATGTTTTGAAGAAATTTATTCTGGCTTGCGGACTGCTGATGGTGCCCGCGCTGGTTTCGGCGCAGGCCGCGAATCCTGCCCCGGCACCCGCCGCTGCTGAGGCAAAAGCGGTGCCGGCACCGGTCCCGGGCAATGCCGCGGCCGTTCCGGCCGCTGGTGAGGCGCCTGCCGCGCCGGCTGCAGATGCCGCCGCCGCACCTGCTGCTGCCGATGATGGTTCGCTTCCCGGCTACACGCCGCTGGCTCCTGATTATGCCAACAGCGTTGGTATGCCGCATGAGCGCGGCGTCGATTTCCAGGAACAGTTCAGCCCCAATGGCCATTATGCGAAATGGATCAACAATGTGATCCTGCTGCCGATCATCATTGCCATTGCGCTCTTCGTATTGGGCCTGCTCCTCTGGGTGATCGTCCGCTATCGCCGCGCGGCAAACCCCAATCCTTCGAAGACGACGCATAACACCGCGATTGAGGTGATCTGGACGCTGGTTCCGGTGCTGATCCTGCTTGGTATTGCGTACCCCTCGCTCGACCTGCTCGCAAAGCAGTTCAAGCCCGCCCCCAAGGAAGCGGTGACCGTGAAGGTGACTGGTTATCAATGGTATTGGGGTTACACCTATCCCGACCATGGCGGCTTTGAAGTTGTATCGAACATGCTCAAGGAGCAGGCCGACGTGAATGCCGGTGAGCGCTTCCGTACCGAAAATGACGGTCCGAAGCTGCTTGCAGTCGACAACCGCATGGTCGTGCCGGCTGGCGTTCCGCTGCGCATCCAGACCACCGCTGCTGACGTCATTCACGCTTTTGCGGTGCCTTCGCTCTGGTTCAAGCTGGATGCCGTTCCTGGCCGGTTGAATGAAAAGGCGCTGCTGATCGAAAAGCCGGGCGTCTATTTTGGCCAATGCTCTGAACTTTGCGGTGCACGTCACGCGTTCATGCCGATCGTGGTTGAGGCGCTGCCGCCCGCGCAATTCGCGGCTTGGGTAAAGGCAAAGGGTGGCGCGATGCCGGGCGAAAAGCCGGCTGAGGCTGCGGCTCCTGCCGCTGCCGCACCGGCTGCCGCCGCACCCGCCGCTACTGAAACTGCCAATGCCGCCACTCCGGCGCCTGCTGCACAATAAAACAAGAGGTCGACTCACATGACGACAATCGCCGCCAATCCCGCTGATCTCCATGATCATGCGCATGACGCTGACCATAAGCCGGGCTTCTTTGCCCGCTGGTTCATGTCCACCAACCACAAGGATATCGGAACGCTGTATCTGATCTTCGCAATCTTTGCCGGCATTATTGGCGGCGGGATTTCGGGTTTGATGCGGCTTGAGCTTGCTGAGCCCGGCATCCAGTATCTCCAGACCTGGGCGAGCTGGCACAATTCGATGGTTGGCGGCGGTGCTGCCAGCCTCGATGAAGCCTATCATATGTGGAACGTGCTCATCACTGCGCACGGCCTGATCATGGTCTTCTTCATGGTCATGCCTGCAATCATCGGTGGTTTCGGCAACTGGTTTGTGCCTCTGATGATCGGCGCACCCGACATGGCGTTCCCGCGCATGAACAATATCAGCTTCTGGTTGACGGTCGTTGCGTTCCTGATGCTCCTTGGATCAAGCTTTGTTCCGGGTGGTACGGGCTATGGCGCCGGTACGGGTTGGACGGTCTATGCACCGCTTTCAACCAGCGGTTCGGTCGGCCCCGCAGTCGACATGGCGATTTTCTCGCTCCACCTTGCAGGTGCCGCGTCGATCCTCGGTGCTGTTAACTTCATCACCACAATTTTCAACATGCGTGCGCCGGGCATGACCCTGCATAAAATGCCGCTGTTTGTCTGGTCGGTTCTGGTCACGGCATTCCTGCTGCTGCTCGCCCTTCCGGTTCTTGCGGCCGCTATCACCATGTTGCTCGTTGACCGCAATTTCGGCGGTGCATTCTTTGATGCAGCGGCCGGTGGTGACCCGATCCTTTACCAGCATCTCTTCTGGTTCTTCGGCCACCCCGAAGTGTACATCATGATTCTGCCCGGCTTCGGCATCGTCAGCCAGATTGTTGCGACCTTCAGCCGCAAGCCGGTCTTCGGCTATCTCGGCATGGCTTATGCGATGGTCGCGATTGGTGTGGTCGGGTTCGTCGTTTGGGCGCACCACATGTTCACGATCGGCATGAGCGTCGAAATGAAGATGTACTTCACCGCGGCAACGATGGTGATCGCCGTTCCCACCGGCATCAAGATCTTTAGCTGGATCGCAACCATGTGGGGCGGTTCGCTCAGCTTCAAGACCCCGATGGTCTGGGCTCTTGGCTTCATCTTCATGTTCACCGTTGGTGGCGTGACCGGTGTCGTCCTTGCCAATGGCGGTATCGACGATAACCTGCACGATACCTATTATGTTGTCGCGCATTTCCACTATGTGCTTTCGCTGGGTGCCGTCTTCTCGCTGTTCGCCGGTTTCTACTACTGGTTCGGCAAGATGAGTGGTCGCCATCTGAGCGAATTCCTCGGCCATCTCCACTTCTGGGTATTCTTCATCGGCGTGAACATGCTGTTCTTCCCGATGCACTTCCTCGGAAATCAGGGCATGCCGCGTCGCTATCCCGACTATCCGGAAGCCTATGCGCACTGGAACGAAATCGCGTCATATGGCTATGCCGTGATGGGCGTTGGCGTTCTGATCTTCTTCGTCAACGTGATCTGGTCGCTTGTCGCTGGTCGCAAGGCGGAAGACAATTATTGGGGTGAAGGTGCAACGACCCTCGAATGGACGTTGACCAGCCCGCCGCCTTATCACCAGTTCGAAACGCTGCCGGTGATCAAGTAAGCCGAAAATGCTCTCATCCCGCGTGCAAGCTGCATGCGGGAGGGGAGAGGGAAGCGCGCCTTGGGCCATGCTCTTCCCTTGTTCCAAGGCCCGAACCTGGCTCCTTACGGTAACGTCAGGGGTAGGAAAACAGATGACAACGACAACGCATGACATCGGATTGCCTGCCCGTTGGCAGGATTTCTGGGCGCTGACCAAGCCTCGGGTGATGTCCCTTGTCGTTTTTACGGCACTGTGCGGATTATTGGCCGCGCCGGGCTCGATCCACCCGGTGATCGCCTTTACCGCAATCCTGTGCATCGCGACCGGGGCCGGAGCCTCAGGTGCTTTGAACCAATGGTATGAAGCCGAACTTGACGCCAAGATGCAGCGCACGGCATCGCGTCCGCTCCCGGCGGGACGGATGGACAAAACATCGGCGCTGCATTTCGGTATCGGGCTGGCCGCCTTTTCGGTCGGCATCATGGGCGTTGCCGTCGGTTGGTTGGCAGCCGGAATTTTGGCTTTTTCGATACTGTTTTACGCCGTCATTTATACGATGTGGCTAAAGCCTAATACGCCGCAAAACATTGTGATCGGCGGTGCAGCGGGAGCATTTCCGCCAGTAATCGGTTGGGCCGCAGTAACGGGTGACATCACGATCCTCCCCATACTGATGTTCTCCATCATCTTTTTCTGGACGCCGCCGCATTTCTGGGCCCTCGCGCTGTTCATGAAATCTGATTATGGCGCGGCCGGTATCCCGATGTTGCCCAATGTTTCGGGACAGCGCGTCACCCGCAATCAGATTTTCGGATATAGCTGGGTGCTCGCCATTGTTGCCATTGCACCTTGGCTGATGGGAATGACGGGCGCGATCTACGGCGGTGTGTCGGTCGTCCTCAATCTGCTGTTTCTGGCGCTGGCTTTGCCTGTCTGGCGCAGCGAGACCAAAGAAGCCGCCGAAATGAAGGCCGAAAAGCGGCTCTTCGCTTATTCGGTTCTCTATCTTTTCGTACTTTTTGCAGCGCTTGCGCTCGATAGGATGCTGCTGGCATGACCGAACAGGAAAAAAAGCCCGTCGATATGGGCCCGCGAATGGTAGGCAGCCTCAGCGTGGATGAAAGCCGTCTGGTGCGCGAGCGTCAGGCCAGCCGTTCAAATGTCATGGGCTTCGTCCTGATCGGTCTTTGTGTGCTATTCTTTGCAATCACCATTGTTAAAGTCGGAGTATGGGGATGAATGACGTTGCCAATCCGAAGCCCAAATCCAATCTGAAGACGGGCCTCATGGCTGGCGGCCTTGCCGTTGCCATGGTGGGCATGGGCTTTGCTGCTGTGCCGCTTTACCGCATTTTCTGCCAAATCACAGGATTTGGCGGAACGACGATGCGGGTCAGCGAAGCGCAAGCTGCGACGATTCCTGTAAGCAACAAGACCATCGTTGTTCGTTTCGACGCGAACCAGCGCGACCTGCCTTGGGACTTCAGACCCGAAAGGCCGACCGATACGGTCAGCATCGGCGCACGTGACATGTCGGTCTATATTGCGAAAAACAATTCCAATCAGCCGGTCAAGGGCATGGCGACGTTCAACGTCAGCCCCGCTCAAGCAGGCCAATATTTCAACAAGGTTCAATGTTTCTGCTTTACCGAGCAGATATTGCAACCCGGGCAACAGGTGCGGATGCCCGTACTCTATTATGTCGATCCGAAGATTATGACCGATCCGGATACCAAGGACATCGAAGAAATTACCCTCAGCTATACCTTCTATCCCGTGGACGAGACGGAAACGGGAAGCTAAGGGCTAAAAAAAACAGGTTAGGGAATAGGGAAGTCAAGCAATGGCCGGTGCCAAGAACCACGATTATCATATCCTCCCGCCGAGCGCGACGCCGATCATCGGTTCGTTTGCGGCGTTCACCATGTTCTTCGGGCTGGTGATGTGGATGCACCCCAAGGAATTGGGCAGCTACGGCAGCCTAATTTTCGGTGTAGGCCTGCTAGGCGTGCTCTATACTTTCTGGACATGGTGGGCTGACACTATCCGTGAAGCCCATGCCGGTGATCACACACCGGTGGTGCAATTGCACCTGCGCTACGGCATGATCCTGTTTATCGCATCGGAAGTGATGTTCTTCGTAGGCTGGTTCTGGGCCTGGTTTGATTTCTCGCTTTTCCCGAAGGCACTGCAGATCGAAATCGACCATGCAACCCACGCCTTCGCCGTCACTAACATGATCGGTCAGGAAGGCGCCGAGGCATTCAAGCAATGGCCGCCCAAGGGCATGCAGGTGTTTGATGCTTTCAGCCTACCTTTGCTCAACACGCTGATCCTGCTCTGCTCGGGGACAACCGTAACTTGGGCGCACCACTCGCTGATCAATGGCGACCGTAAGGGTCTGATCAACGGTCTGTGGCTGACCATCGGTCTTGGCCTGCTCTTCAGCTGCATCCAGGCTTATGAATATGCCATTGCGCCGTTCCCCTTTGCCGGTCTGAACTATGGCTCAGCCTTCTTCATGGCGACGGGTTTCCATGGTTTCCACGTCATTGTCGGAACGATCTTCCTGATGGTCTGCCTTGGACGCGCCTATAAGGGTCACTTCACACCGAAGCAGCACTTCGGTTTTGAAGCAGCGGCCTGGTACTGGCACTTCGTCGACGTCGTCTGGCTGTTCCTCTTCATCGCCATCTATGTCTGGGGTGGATGGGGCGCGCCGGTCCATTGATCGGCAGTCAGGTCCTATGACCGACATAGAAGAAACCGAAAAAGGGCAGCCTGGCATCGCCGTGGCTGCCCTTTTTGGCCTTTGTCCGGAATGCGGTGCCAAAACGCTGTTCGCTGCCCCAGCGCAATTTGCCGATCGATGCGACAATTGTGGCCTAGATTATTCGGCTTTCAATGTGGGGGATGGGCCAGCCGCCATTTTGACCCTGTTGCTGGGCGCACTGATTATCGCGGCTGCAATTTCGCTTGATGTTGCGGTGAGACCACCCTTCTGGGTCCATGTCCTGATCTGGGTGCCGGTTACCAGCCTGATGGTGCTGTTCTCGCTTCGCATCGCAAAAGGGGCCTTGCTGATTGCAGAGCATCGGAACAAGGCCCGCGAGGGCAAGCTCGCAGATAAGGACCCGGAAGAATGAAGATCCGCTTTCCGATCGTCGCCACAATCATCGTTGCGGCCGCCGTGGTGGTGATGGTCGCGCTCGGTGTGTGGCAGTTGCAGCGCAAGGGTGAAAAAGAGGCGCTGATCGCTCTCTATGCCGCCAATCGTGCCAAGTCTGAAATCAGCTATCCTGCATTGGGTCCGGTATCGGATATGTCGATGTTCCGGAAATCCACTGTCACGTGCCTCAAGGTCGTCCGCTGGCAGGCAAGTGCAGGGAAGGACGCACAAGGTCGCAGCGGCATCCGATATATTGCGGAATGCACCGCAGGTGGAGCTGAAGGTCCCGGCATTCTCGTGCTTGCAGGCGTTGCAGACCGCCCTGATCTGACGCCTGCATGGACCGGCGGTGCCGTGACCGGCTTGATCGTCACCGAACCTGATAAGCGCAGCCTGCTTCAAAAGGCGCTTGGGAGCGATGTCGTGCTGCGCCCGATGTTGATCGCTACGAGCCCGGTCGAAGGTTTGCGCGCGCCTTCGCAACCCAAGCCCGAGGATGTTGCCAACAACCATCTCGCTTATGCTGTACAGTGGTTCTTGTTCGCCGCGGCTGCCGCGATCATCTATCTTCTTGCGCTTCGCAAACGGCAGGCCGGCTGACGCGAAATCTGACAGTGATATTTTCCCATGACCCGCTGTTTTACGCGGTCGCAATACTTGCGATCACGCTCGTCGGCTTAGCCAAGGGGGGCTTTTCGGGCTTGGGTGCTGCATCCACGCCATTATTGGTGCTGGTGATGGATCCGATCAAGGCCGCGGCGATGCTGTTGCCCATCTTGATCCTTCAGGACATTGTCGGCGTCTGGTCATTCCGCAAAAGCTTTGATCGCACCGTGCTTGTCTGGATGGTGCCCGGCGCCGCTGTCGGTATCTTCATGGGCTGGTCTCTTGCCAGCGCCGTCAATGTCGACTGGGTCAAGGGGGCGGTTGGCGCGATCTCCTTGCTGTTCGGAATTGAACGGCTTGCAGCCTATTATGGACGGCGCTTGCGCGTTGGAAAGCCATTGCCTGAATGGGTCGGCAGCCTGTGGGGAGTTGTTGCCGGCTTTACCAGCCATATCGCCCATGCCGGCGGCCCGCCCTTCCAGGCGTGGACACTTGGACGCGGGATGACGCCCACCATTTATGCGGGAACCGCCGCGATATTCTTTGCGATCATTAATTGGATGAAGGTGCCAGCCTATTGGCAATTGGGCCAGTTTGACCGTGAAACTCTGGGCCTAGCTCTGCTGTTCGCGCCTGTGGCGATCGCGAGCACCACTGCCGGCGTCTTTCTTGTACGCCGCGTTTCACCAGCACGCTTCCAACTGCTTGTCAGCGGGCTGATGATTATATTGGGAGCCGAGTTGATTCGTCAGGCTATTTGGTAAGCGCGCCTTATTTGGGCGCGAGCACCATCAGCATTTGCCGGCCTTCGAGGCGGGGATAAGCCTCAACCTTCGCGGTTTCGGTCATGTCTTCGGCCACACGCTGCAGCAACGCCAT
>Ga0315907_10000201_pt1 | contig 88178 bp, 93 predicted proteins | sample LakEriMetagenome_3_FD_203525 | JGI IMG/M metagenome (GOLD analysis project Ga0315907, IMG submission 203525) | Freshwater fungal communities from buoy surface, Lake Erie, Ohio, United States - Buoy 12 MA123 | ecosystem: Environmental > Aquatic > Freshwater > Lake > Lake biofilm | place: USA...
GAGGTGTTCAAAGACTGCGACCGAGGTGCCATGATCGTTGCTGAGCGTCGTGCCGAGCTGCGTATCGGAAACGTATTCAGCATGCGCGAGGATTTCGCCAGTGCCGGCAGGTGCGTCGGTGCGCACGAAGCGGATGCCTGAATTGACCGGCGCGGGCAGGAGCGTGAGACGCGCGCGTGCGCCCGAGTGGACACCGACGCCGGCGCAAGTGACCTTGCGCGAAATGGTTGTCTGCCGATCACCCGCCATCTTTGTTTCGGTCCTCAGCCCGTTACGCATACTCATGGACCCTAGATGGACCGGGTACATGCCGCACTCAAAACACGGGATGTTTCGCCGTATTACAGCGACAGGGTGGAATTAGGCATAAAGCCTTGATTCAATATATATTTAACCTGCGGGAAATGTGTCGCCCAAGGGCAACACCCGCCGTCAATGATTGGCAGAGCGGCGCAGGAAAGCGGGAATCGCCAGATCGGCATCATCAAACGCTGCTGGCTCCGGGTGATCGTCCGGCGAAGAGATGATCGGGGCATTTGCGCCGGTGCTGCGGGGAGCAGGGCCGGCATCGTTCTGGCCCTGAGGGGCGGGCCGGCGCCAACCGAAGAGGTTTGCAAAGCCGGAGGCGGACGGCTCGTTGCTGCGAACCGGCATATCCGGGGCGGGGGCGTCAACGCGTTCGGAGAATATTCCGGCAGCCGGCGCTGCGGGCGCGCGGGGCGGCGTGACGACCTTCGGCCGGTCGTCGCGGGTTTCGGCATAGGCGGCTTCTGCTTCGGCCGTGGCCGGAGCGATGTCGAGTTCTTCCTCGATTTCAGGTTCCGGATCGATCGAGGCAATCTCGGCAAGGGCGAGGACATCAACGACCGGTTCAGCAGCCGGCCCGGCGGGCAGGACGATGCGGGCGCCGATGGGCTGGGCAACCGGCAGGCGGCGTGCAGCAGCGTCGAGACCGGCTGCGACCACCGACACCCGAATGCGCCCTTCAAGGCTTGCATCGAAGGCCGAGCCGAGGATGATGTTGGCGTTGGGGTCGACTTCGCGGCGGATTTCGTTGGCCGCCTCGTCCAGTTCGAACAGCGTCATATCATAGCCGCCGGTGATGTTCACCAGTACGCCCTTGGCGCCCTTGATCGTCACATCGTCGAGCAGCGGATTGTCGATGGCGCGCTTGGCGGCTTCCAGGGCGCGGGCTTCGCCGGTCGCCTCGCCCATGCCCATCAGGGCCGTGCCCATGCCGCGCATAATGGCGCTGACGTCGGCAAAGTCGAGGTTGATCAGGCCGGGCATGACGATCAGGTCAGTGATGCCGCGCACGCCGGAATACAGAACATCATCCGCCATGCGGAAGGCATCCGCGAAGGTCGTCTTGTCGTTGGCGATACGGAACAGGTTCTGGTTCGGCACGACGATCATCGTGTCGACATGGCCGCGGATCTTGGCGAGGCCGTCTTCGGCGAGACGCATCCGGTGTGCGCCTTCGAAGCCGAACGGCTTGGTGATCACGGCAATCGTCAGGATGCCCATTTCCTGCGCCGCGCGCGCGATGATCGGGGCTGCGCCCGTACCGGTGCCACCGCCCATGCCGGCGGCGATGAAGACCATGTGTGCCCCTTCAAGGCGGGCGCGGATCTCGTCGAGTGATTCTTCGGCGGCCTTGGCGCCGACCTCGGGCCGCGCGCCGGCGCCGAGGCCGGACGTCGTGCCGAGGCCGAGTTGCAGGCGGTGATCGGCGCGCGAACGCGAAAGGGCCTGCGCGTCGGTATTGGCGGTCACGAACTCGACGCCCTGCAGATTGGCCTCGATCATGTTGTTGATGGCATTGCCGCCGGCGCCGCCCACTCCGAACACGAGTATCCGGGGTTTGAGTTCCTGGGTCATGGCGCGCCTCATTCTACGTCTGCGTCGGCCGGGCTGGCTGAGCCGCGAGAATGCCTTCCCGCCGCTAAAAAACGCTTAAGTGACCTGAACTGGCGTCAGAAATTTTCCTTCAGCCAGCGCAGCACCAAGCTGATCCAACCCCGGCCGCCTCCGGCCTCTGTTTCCAATGACGACGCGCCAGCCCGCGCGGCGTCTGCGAACCCCAATTCCGGATACAATAGCAAGCCGGAAGCCGTTGAAAAAGCTGGCGTTGCCAGTTGCTCACCTAAAGATTCTGCAAGGACCGGACGGCCGAGCCGGATCGGCGCGCCGAGAATACGGCCGGCGACTTCACGCACGCCGGGCAGCTGGCTCGCGCCCCCAGTCAGCACCACGCGTTGGGGCAGGACGGTCTTCACGTCGCTCGCGGCGAGCAGGTCGCGCGCCATTTCGAAGATTTCCTCGATACGCGGGGCGATGATGCGCGCGATGTCGGCGCGTTCGAGGCGCGAGGCGTGGAGGCGGCCATCATCGCCGAGGCGAGGGGCCTCGATGCGTTCGGCAAGTCCCGGGCCTTCGAGATCGGCGGTGCCATAGACATTTTTCAGACGCTCGGCCGCGGCGAAGGTGGTGCCAATGCCTTGTGCGATGTCCGATGTGACGTGCGAGCCGCCGGCCGGCACGAGGCCGAGCCAGGCAGGCGACCCGTGAAGATAGACCGAGACAGCAGTAACTCCGGAGCCGAGATCGATGCAGACCGCGCCGTTCTCGATCTCGTCATCGATCAGCGTGCCCGCGCCGCTGGCGATCGCGGAAGGCACAAGCTGGCGCACGCCAAGATGGGCCCGGCCAACGCATTCGACGAGGTTCTGCACGATGGCCTTGGGCGCAGAGACGATCGACATCTTTACGGTAAGCGCGCCGGCAATCATGCCGACCGGCTGGCGTACTCGTCCTGCAGCCTTGTCGATCGTGTAGAGTACGGGCCAGGCCGAGAGCACTTGCTCTTGCCTGGCTCCGGGCAGCTGGGCCGCACGCGCAAGCACCTGTGAATGCAGCCGGCGCACATCCTTGGCGGTGATCGTGCGGCCACTGATTTCGATACTGCCGGACAAAAGGCGCGAGGAGAGTTTCGGGCCGGTGATGCCGAGGATGACTTCGCTGATCGGCTCGCCCGCTTCGCGCTCGGCGTCCTCGACGGCGAGCCGGATCGAACGCTCGAGACCTTCCATGTCGGTAATCGTGCCGCCGGAGAAGCCGCGCGTCTGCTGACGGCCGGCGCCGAGGATGTTCATCCGTCTTGGATTGTCCGTATCCGGACGGGCGATAAGGCAGGTGGTCTTGGAGCAACCGATATCAAGCGCGGCAACGATCCCCGTAGGTCGGCCGTTGAGGCGGGCGAGGCGCTTGGAGGAAAGCTCCGACATCAGATGTTCTCGGCGACCTCTTCGGTAGCAGCAGGGGCCGCAAGCTCGGCCGCAGCTTCCGCGAGCCGGAGATACACCCGGCCCTGGCTGCGCATGTCGATCATCTCGAGCGGCCGCTCGGTGAGGGCGGTTCGTACCTGGAGCTTGGCAAGACGCTGCATGGCAGGCTCAAGGCCGTCATCCTCTGGCAGGCGCACGGTGACGCCGTTGATGAAGCGCATGTCCCAGCGGCGTCCGTTGACGCGCGTGGCGACGGCCACGCGGCCGCTGATATCGGGCGCGGCGGCGAGGGCTGCGGTGAGTTGAGGCGCGGCTTCCGGCGCGCCCTGGCCAGCAAGGCGCAAGAGGTCCGGATGGTCTTCGGCGCGGGCGCCCGGAAGGACGCGGCCAAGCCCGTCGACGACCTGCCACTGCCGGCCATCATGCCAGAGCGCAACCGGCTCGGCCGCATCGGCAAGGATCACGACCTGGCCCGGCCAGAGACGGTGGACCCGCACGTTGAGCACCTTGTTGGTGGCCTCGACGCGGCTGCGGATGAGGTGTGGGTCCGCGCGGAACATGTTCTCGCCGGGTTCGATCATGGCGGCGGCGCGCACTTCTTCGGCAAGAACGGGATTGTCGTTCAGGCCCATGACCGCGACATCTTTCACGTCCATGCCCACGAGGCGGGCGCTGTCATCCACGAAACCGCCGAAGCGCGAACCGATCTGTGAAAGGGAGCCACCCATCCAGGCCGCCGTTGCAACGAGGATGGCCACCAACATGACGATGCCGAAAATCACAGAGGAAACGCGGACTTCCTCGCCCGTCACTTCGTCAACGATGGTGGCCGGCGGACGGCGGCCTGAGGGTACGGTCTGGTTGCGCTCTATCTTTGGCATGAAGCGTCCTCGATCATCCAGGCGACAAGCTCCACGAAACTCATGCCCACATGCGCGGCCTGCTCGGGAACGAGCGAGGTCGGCGTCATGCCGGGCTGGGTATTGGTTTCGAGGATCACAAGCCGGTCCTTCTTTTCATCGTAACGGAAGTCCGAGCGTGTCGCCCCGCGGCATCCCAATGCGAGGTGAGCCTTGAGCGATGCATCCATCGCTGCCTTGGTCACGTGCGCGGGCAGATCCGCAGGGATCACATGCTGCGATCCACCAGCCGCGTATTTTGCATCAAAATCGTAATAGTCCCTTAAGGTCGTTATCTCGGTCACGGCGAGGGCGCGGTCGCCCAGAACGGCAACGGTCAGCTCGCGCCCGGGGATGTATTCTTCCGCCATCAGATAATCGCCATACCGCCAGTTCGGGCCGGTCAGCTCCTGAGGTGGGCTGTTGGTGCCTTCGCGTACGATCAGGACGCCGAAACTCGAACCTTCGTTAACCGGCTTGATGACGTAGGGCGGCTTCAGGGCGTGGGCGGCGGCAGCTTCGGCGCGAGTGACGCGGCGGTCTTCCGCCACATCAAGGCCGGCCTGACGGTAAACGGCCTTTGATTTCAACTTGTCCATCGCGAGCGCCGAGGCGAGCACACCGGAATGGGAGTACGGGATGCCCATGAGTTCGAGCAGGCCTTGCACGCAGCCATCCTCGCCCCAGGGTCCGTGCAGCCCGTTCAGCACGGCGTCCGGCTTCGCCTCGGCCAGCTGCCGGGCAAGGTCGCGCGTGGCGTCGATCTCGGTGACTTCATACCCGGCCGTCCTGGCCGCCTCGGCCATCTGGCGTCCGGAGGAGAGGGACACGGGGCGTTCCGAAGACCAGCCGCCATAGATAACCGCCACCCGTTTCATCGAATATCCTCCTGAACCACGTTCTGTGCACCAGCCTCCTGAATGGATCGCTGCGGTGAACACCAGCTTAAAGGGGAGGCCGGGGCGACTGTCTGGCCGAAAACGAGCGAATTACAGAAAAATCATCTCGTGAAACGCGAAAGGCTATTGACTACATCCATAGTCATTATTGATAAGCGACAAATCGATAATGAAAATCGGCAAACCCCGGGTGGCTCGCAACGAGGCTCGATGTGCGCCCAAGGGGAGAAGAAAGATGCCGCTTCAACGATTTCTGCTTGGAACCGCTGCTGTTCTGATGCTGACCGGTCTGCCGCTTGCCTATGCGCAAACGGAAGCCATCGCTGAAACGACCGGTACTGACCGTACCACTTTCACGGCTGCGGATTTTGCCCAGTTCAATCCGCAGAATGCGCTCGACATGGTGCGCCGGGTTCCCGGCTTTGCCATTCTCAGCGATGACAGCGGCAATCGCGGCTTCGGCCAGGCGCGGGGTAATGTGCTGATCGACGGCCAGCGGGTCTCTGCCAAATCGAACGGGGCGGACGCCGCCCTTGGCCGGATCGCGGTTGCCCGGGTCGTGCGGATCGAAGTGCTCGACGGCGCGCAGACAGACATTCCCGGCCTGTCCGGCAAGGTCGTCAACGTCGTCACCGACGGCAAGGGGGCGCTGGACGGGTCGTGGCGCTACAAGTGGCGCATCCGGGAGAACCTGCCGCCGAGCTTCGATGAGATGAACCTTACCCTGTCTGGCGCCAGCGGCGCGCTGAGCTGGACCTTTGAGGCTGATAGTTCCCCCGGACGCGGGGCCAATGCCGGCTGGCGCGACATCTGGGACGGCACGGGCACGTTGATTGAACGGCGCGATGAAGACTTCACCTCGATCGAAGATGAAGTGACCCTGTCCGGATCGATGGCGTGGAAACCGGCGAGCGGTACCGTCGTCAATCTCAACGCTTCGGCGCAAGTGGCCGAAGCAAACCAGAAGCAGATCTCGAAGACGTTTCCCGTCGGTGGCCCGGAAGGGAGCCGGTTCTTCAAGGGGTCGGAAGACGAGTGGAACGGCGAGATCGGTGGTGACGTGGAATTCGATGCAGGTCCCGGCCGGCTGAAACTGATCAGCCTTGCACGGCTCGAGCACAGCCCCTTCGTCGATGTTTTCAGCACTGCCAATCTCGATGGCACAGGTCAGTTTGATCAGCGTTTCGAGCAGACGATTGATGAGGGCGAGTATATCCTGCGCAGCGAATATGCGTTGACGATCGGGGAGGGGCGCGACCTGAACCTCTCGGCTGAGGGTGCCTTCAATTTCCTCGAGGCTGAGAGCGACCTGTTCGAGTCGGTTGGTGGTGGTCCGCTCACGGAGATTCCCCTGGGCCTGTCCAATTCGCGGGTGGAGGAGCGCCGAGGTGAGGTCATCCTCACACATGGGCGGCAACTCACGCCGAAACTGAATCTGCAGTTTTCGGTGGGCGCGGAGTATTCCGAACTGTCCCAGACCGGCGACGCAGAGAACAAGCGCGCCTTCACACGCCCCAAGGGCACCGCCAGCCTGTCCTGGCAGCAAAGCGATACGCTGAAGCTTGTCTCAAGAGTCGAGCGGCGGGTCGGCCAGCTGGACTTCTTCGACTTCATCTCGTCGGTCAATCTTGAGCAGGAGAACGGTGTCGACGGCAATCCGGAGATTGTTCCCAGCCAATCCTGGCGGCTGAACCTTGAGGCCGAGAAAGACTTCAAGGACTGGGGCGCTTCGACCGTACGCCTCGTGTTCGTTGACCTTGAAGACGTGATCGACCAGGTGCCGATCGGCACCGGGGCAGGGCCCGGCAACCTCGAAAGCGGCAAAGCATTCGGGATTGAAACCGACACCACGCTGAAGCTCGAGAAATCCGGGTTCAGAGGCGCGGAGCTGACTTTCAACGGCCGCTACTACGATACGGAAGTCGACGATCCCGTGACCGGCGAACGCCGCTCCATCAACTCCCACCTGATCTGGGAATGGAACGCGGAACTGCGTCAAGATGTTCCGGGCACGGAATTTGCATGGGGGGCGATCATCGAGGGTTTCAAGTCGGAGCCGTCATACCAGCTCGATCAGATTGCGCTTGGTGGCAATACGCCGGCTTTTTCCATGGTCTATCTGGAGCACAAGGATATCGGCGGAATGACGGGGACGGTTGCCCTCGGCAACCTGTTCAACCAGCGCGACACGTTCTGGCGCGAGGTCTACCAAGGCGACCGAAACGGCGCACTACTGCGCTCAGAAAAATACGCGCGCGCTTTCGGGGCGATTTTCACGGTGGAGCTCAAAGGCACTTTCTAAGGCGCTTGTATCCGGCCGATGCGGCGCACTTCCCAGCGCAGGCTGACGCCGGAGGTTTCCAGCACGCGGGCACGCACGAGTTCGCCGAGCGCTTCTAGATCAGCGGCGGTTGCCTCGCCGGTATTGATCAGGAAGTTGCAATGCATCGGCGAGACCTGTGCGCCGGCGACTTTCAGGCCGCGGCAACCTGCAGCGTCGATCAGCTTCCAGGCCGAGCGCTGGTCGGGCGTGCCGGGCGGGTCTGGATTGGCGAAAGTCGACCCTGAAGTCTTCTCGCGGATCGGCTGGGTCTCGGCGCGGCGCGCCTGAAGCGTCTCGATCGCGGCGGCGATTGTCTCCGGGGCGTCTGATCCGGCAGCGCGCAGGACGAGGCGCGTCACGATGAAATCTTCCGGCAGGTCGGTATGGCGATAGTCGAACTGGACCGGGGCATGGCCTTCGCCGAATACAAGGCGCTCGCCGGCGCGGCTGACACCTTCCAGCCGGACCAGCACATCTTTCAGCTCGCGCCCGTAGCAGCCGGCATTGGTGCGCGTCGCCCCGCCCAGTGATCCGGGAATTCCGGAGAGGAACTCGAGCCCTGTCATGCCGTGCCGGGCTGCGGACTTTGCGACGGCGACATCCAGCGCGCCCGCGCCTGCTGTCAGCTCAAGGTCGCCTGTCTTCATCACTTCGGCCCAGGCCCGGCCCATCAGCCGGATGACGACGCCCGGAATGCCGCCATCGCGCACAATCAGGTTCGATCCCACGCCCAGTGCCGTAACCGGAATGGAAGGATCCAGCGCTCCAAGAAACGCCGCGAGGTCGGCTTCATCTTCCGGAAGGAACAGCACGTCAGCAGGTCCGCCCACCCGGAACCAGGTATAGGGTGCCAAAGGCGCGTGTTCGATCAGCTTGCCTCGGGCAGGCGGCAGGGAAAGACGGGTCATGGGTGAGAGCGGGTCGCCCGGCGCGCGGGCGGTGTCAAGCGGGGCGAACTAACGGCTGCCATCCGCAGGGTCTGCCGGCGGGCCACCCGCCGACGACCAGCGATCTCCACGTTCCGGTCGGGGCTCGGGTGCCGAAAGCCGCGCAATCTCGATGCGGCCATCCGATTCCTGGTAGTTGGCGGCGAGCTTCGAGACGACGTCCCGGAATTCCTCGAACGTGACAACCCGGTCCAGATTGGGGTCAAACCGGACGGGATTGGTGAGCGTATCATCGCGGGTCGGCAGATCAGCGGCCCAGTCAAGCTGCTCAAGCGCTACCAGCTGGCCGTCAGCATTGGCGTCCGCCGCGAGAAAGGCGGCGCGTGTCCCCGTTTCGAGTTCAATGGCCGAGATGACGCCGTCATTGTTGGTGTCGAAGCTCGCAAACAGTCCGCCGCCGGGCACAAGGCGGCCAATATTGCGCTGCGCGGGGGCGCTATCCGGTTTCACCAGGCCTTGGCCGGGCAAACGGACAAGATCGTCCCCATCGCCTTCCGCCTGCGCGAAGACGGGCAGGGCAGCCAGGAAGAGAGCTGACAGCAGAACGGGCGGCAGGATGCGTCGCATGGATCGGTGGCTCCTCAGGCTTGGCAATGGTTACCCTAAGCGGGTGTGGCGTTTATGCAACAGGCCTCTACAGCGCCAAAGGGGTGTCTGAAGGAACCTTCATGCGCAGCCTCGCAGGACGCGAATTAACCCTGCCTTAACGCTCGCGGCGCCATTCGTTAACCAGTATAAACTTGTCCCGAGTCGCGCCCCAATCTGGGGTGCCGATGCGTTGGCTTGGAAAGGCGGGCGTCCGATGAACCCAGATCAAGTGCCCATCATCATGGCGGTCGGCACCGCGATGTTGGCCCTCGGCGCGCTGCTCTGGGCGCTCAGGGTTTCGGACGGCGCGCGCGGCGCTGCCAAGAAGTACCGGGACCTCGCGGGTGAACGCGAAACCGAGAATGCGGCGCTCAAGTCTGTGTTGGGCGCGCATCCGGGCGTTATTCTTGTCTGGCAGGGCGACGCGCTGGAAGTGGAAGGCGACGAGATCACCCCGCCTGACGTGTTCGGATCCTCCGTCGCGCTTGCCGGCCTGCTCAGCTTTACCGATGCCGCCATTTCAGACAATCCGACCGTGCGGATCGTGGAAGGCATTGCCGATCTCGAAGCCCGCGATTCAGCGGGGCAGGACACGACGCTGCGCATTCGCCTGCGCGAGCTGCGCGAGAGTGGCACGGCCTTCTCGCTGACAATCATTGGCCCCTCCGGCCGCTTCCTTGAAGCCGATGGCCGCACGGCCGGCGCGCGCGCCGTGGTCTGGGTCACCGATTCCACCATCAAGGGGCTAGAGGAAAGCTCCGCCCGCGGAAAGTTCGAGGAAGCCCGCCAGGTCATCGCCCGCGATCCTACAGCGTTTCTCGACATGCTTCGTAAGGCGCCGTTCCCGGCCTGGCGTGTGTCCGGCATGGGCCGCCTGCAATGGGCAAACCCGGCCTACCTTGCTGCTGTCGACGTCTCCAGCCTCGACCGTCTTCTGGAAGAGCAGACCATGCTCGACCAGTCGGTTGCCGAACAGGCCCGCAAGACGATTTCCGATGGCCAGGAACATGACGAGACGCGTCACATCGGCGTGAAGGGCGATCGCCGGGCGATGCGTGTACTGACCTTCCCGCTTTCCGGCGGGGCAGGGGCGATGGCGTTCGATGTCACCGCGCAGGAGAATGCACGCGAGGAACTCAACCGCCACGTCCGCGCCCATGACGAGACGCTGAACCATGTCGCCGACGCCGTCGCGATCTTCAGCGCCGAACGCAAGCTGACCTTCTACAACAAGGCTTTCCGCGACATGTGGGACCTTGAGGAGGCCTTCCTCCTTGACCGCCCGAACCATGGCCAGCTGCTCGACCGGTTGCGCGAGCGCCGCAAGCTGCCGGGCCGCCCGAACTATGCCGAATGGCGCGCCGAGGAGATTTCCTACTATCTCGATCTTGACGGCGTGAAGGAAGACAAGTGGTCACTGCCCGATGGCCGCACGCTCTCCGTCACCCGCCAGCGCCACCCGATGGGCGGCCTGCTTCTCCTGTTCAAGGACATCACCGTCCAGCTTGACCTGCAGACCAAGTTCAACGCGCTGATCAAGACCCAACGCTCGACGCTCGACAACCTGCACGAGGCGGTGGCCGTGTTCGGCAGCGATGGGCGCCTCAAACTGCACAACCGCGCCTTCCAGCGCGCCTGGGACCTGCCGGCGGACCTGCTCAAGGATTCGCCGGACTATGATGACATCATCAAAGCCTGCGTTCCGCTGTTCCATGACGCGGATATCTGGGACGCGATCAAGGTGCACATCACCGACCCGTCCGCTGCTGCCCGTCAGGCCACCACCGGCGAGATGCGCCGCTCGGACGGCTCGCTGCTGACCTACATCACCAACCCGCTGCCGGACGGCAACACGCTGATCGCCTTTGCCGACGTCACCGCTACGCGCCGCGTCGAATCCGCCCTGCGTGACCGTGCCGAAGCCTTCGAAGCCGCCGACCGCCTCAAGACGGAATTCGTGCGCAATGTGAGCTATCAGCTCCGTTCGCCGCTGACGACGATCTTCGGTTACGCCGAACTCCTCGAGACGCAGCGCAACGGCGCGCTCACCGAGCGCCAGGCCGACCACGTACGTGCGATCCTCTCGGCGTCCGACCACCTTAACAAGCTGATCGAGAACATTCTCGACCTCGCCTTGATCGAAGCCGGGCGGATGGATCTGGACCTCGACACCGTCAATCTCGAGGACCTGATTGCCGATGGCATCGAGATGGTCGTTTCAAAGGCCGAAGACACCGAGGTGACTGTCCGTTCCGAGATCATCGGCAAGCTCGGCACGATCCGCGCCGATGCCCGCCGCATCAAGCAGGTGATGTTCAATCTCGTCTCCAATTCGCTGCGCTTCACCGAATCTGGCGGCGAAGTTGTGGTCTCGGCCCAGCGCGCCGGCGACATGATCATGCTCAGCGTGCGTGACAACGGCGTCGGCCTTGAGGCTGACAAGCGCGCCACCAGCTTCGACAGCTTTGTGTCCGGCGACCAGCGCGGCGCAGGTCTCGGCCTCGCACTCGTCAAGCACTTCATCCACCTGCATGGCGGCACCGTCGGCATGAAGCCTGTGGATGGCGGCGGGCTGGAAGTCACGTGCTGGCTGCCTGCTCAGGTTGCAGCGACAGCGCATGCTTCCATTCACCCACAGGAAGGCGCTTCGCTCTGAGCCTTCACACCGGATCGCGGGCGCGGTAGACGTCCTCGTCCAGTTCGCCCTCCCATTTTGCCACCGCAACGGCGACCGCAAGGTCGCCCGTGATGTTCGTTACGGTACGCATCATGTCGAGGATCCGGTCGAACGGGAACAGCAGCGCAATGATGAGAACCGTCTGGTCCGGCGTCGCGCCAACAATACCGAGAGTTGTTGTGGCCAGCAGAAGGCTGACGGAGGGCACGCCCGCCGTACCGATCGAGACGAGTGTCGCCATCAGGATTATCGTCAGGTAGGTGCTCGCCGAAATCGGAATGCCCAGCGCCTGCACGGCGAAGAGAGCGATCAGGCCCTGGTAGAGTGCTGTGCCGTCCATGTTGATGGTCGCGCCCAGTGGCAGCACCGAGGAAGCGACGGGCTTGCCGATGCCGAGATTCTTGGTTGCGCAGGAAATCGTCATCGGCAGGGTGGCGTTCGATGACGAGGTCGAGAAGGCAAGCGCCTGTGCATCGACGACACCGCGGAAGAACGGCAAGATTGGCAGGCGCACCATGCCTCGGATGATCAGGCCATAGGTGATTACCATGTGCAGGATGCAGGCGGCATAGTGCGCCATCGTCATCTTGCCGAGCACGGTCAGGACGGCGAAGCCGTACTGGCCCATCACCCAGGCCATCAGAGCGAACACCCCGATCGGCGCGGTCTCCATGACGATCAGCGTCAGCTTCATCATCGCCTCGGCGGCGCTGTCGAACACTTTCTTGAGCGGTGTGCCGGCTTCGCCGGACATCAGGATGCCGACGCCCAGAAGGATGGCGAAGAAGATGATCTGAAGCACATCCGCCTTCGCGAATGCGGCGACCGGATTGTCGGGGATGATCGACAGGAGTGTGCGCACCAGCTGCTCACCAACCGAGCCCGCAGGCGGGCTGGCGGCAAGTTTGGCGCGCGTGGATTCAAGATCAGCCGGCGTCGCCAAGGTGGTATCGAAACCTGCCCCAGGCTGGACAATTGTACCCATCACCAGCCCGAAGCAGATCGCGATAACGGTCGTGCCCATATACATGGCCAGCGCCCGCCCGCCGAGACTGCCAAGCTTCTTGGGATCGCCCATGGCCAGCACGCCGGAGACAAGCGTCGTGAAGATCAGCGGTACAACCAGCATCTTGATCAGGCTGATGAAAGCGTCGCCGATCGGCTTAGCCCAAAGGGAAATGTTGGCGGCCGCCGTTTCCGGCCCCATGACTTGTCTGATGACAAGACCGGTGATCGCGCCCAGGACGAGCCCCAACATGACCCGCTTCCAGAGATCGATTGCAAACCACGCCTTCATACACAGCCTCCTGAATTCGCCCGGCCGAACGGTAGGGGGCAGGGCAGGGGAAGGCAACCGCCCGCCTGCGCCGCTTGCCATCTGCCCTCTGCCAGCCCTATCCCCTGCGTAATGTCTGAAACACGTTCTCCCCTGCCGATCGACGACGTGCTGCCCGCCATTCTAGGCGCGCTGACAGCGTCGAACCGGCTCGTGCTCGCCGCCCCGCCCGGCGCCGGCAAGACCACGCGCGTTCCGCTCGCGCTGGCAGGGTTGCTTGGCCAGCCCGCCTTAATCGCAGGCCGCATCCTGATGCTCGAGCCGCGCCGGATTGCCGCGCGCATGGCGGCCGAGCGCATGGCCTCGAGCCTCGGCGAAAAGCTGGGTCAGACTGTGGGCCTGACGACGCGGGTTGACCGCAAGGTTTCTGCGGCGACCCGGATCGAAGTGATCACCGACGGCCTGTTCACGCGCCGCATCCTCAGCGATCCCGAACTCAAGAATGTTGGCGCCGTCCTGTTCGATGAGTTCCATGAACGGCGGCTCAATTCCGATCTCGGTCTCGCCCTGGCGCTCGAGTCGCAGGGCGTGCTGCGCGAAGACCTCCGCCTGCTGATCATGTCGGCCACGCTCGACACCGCCTCCGTCGCCAAGGCCATCACGGCGCCGGTCATCGAGAGCGAAGGCCGGCAATACCCGGTCGAGACCCGTTATCTCGGACGTTCGGACGAGCGCATAGAAGACCGGATGCCGAAAGCCATCCGCCAGGCCCTCCGCGAGGAGGCAGGTTCCGTTCTCGCCTTCCTCCCGGGCGCGCGAGAAATCCACCGCACCGCCGAGGCCCTGGCGGGGCTCGGGCCAGACATCCTCGTCGCGCCCCTGTTCGGTGCCCTTTCGCCGACCGAGCAGGATGCCGCCGTCTCGCCGGCCGCGCCCGGTAAGCGCAAGGTCGTGCTCGCCACTGATCTCGCCGAAAGCGCGCTCACCATCGAAGGCGTTCGGATCGTCATCGATTCCGGCCTCGCCCGCGTCGCGCAGGACGAAGCCGGCGGCCTCGGCACCCGGCTCACCACCGTGCGCGCTTCCCGCGCCTCCGTCGACCAGCGGCGCGGCCGGGCAGGGCGAACGGCGGAGGGCGTCTGCTACCGGCTGTGGGACGAGGCGGCGACGCGCGGGCTGACCGCGGCGCCCGTGCCGGAAATGCTGTCGAGCGATCTGTCGGGTCTCGTGCTCAGTCTCGCTGAATGGGGTGAGCGCGATCCGGCGAAGCTCACCTGGCTCGATGCGCCGCCCGCCGGCAAGTACAAGGCGGCCGAAGCGCAGCTGATCGCGCTCGGCGCGCTCGATGCGACCGGCGCGCTTACGGCGAAGGGGCGCGAGATGGCGCGCCTGCCGATGGCGCCGCGTCTCGCTGCCTTGATTGCGTCAGCGCCGGGACCAGCGGAAAAGGCGCTGGCAGCCGAAGTTGCCGCACTCGCCGGTGAGCGCGGCATGGGCGGGGAGTCGAGTGATCTGCGTGACCGGCTGCAGCGCTTTCGCGCCGATGGCGGACCGCGCGCACGCAGCCTGAAGGCGCAGGCCGCAAGCTGGGGCGGCGGCGCGAAGCCGGGGGGCGATCTTGCGCGCCTTCTCGCGTCGGCCTGGCCAGACCAGGTCGCGCGGCGGCGCCCCGGATCCGAGGCATCCTACCTGATGGCATCGGGCCGCGCGGCGAATATTCCGGCGACGGACGGTCTCGCAAAGTCCGAATGGCTGGTGATTGCAGAACTGGGCGGCGCCGCGCGCGAACCGCGCATCACCCTCGCCCTGCCGCTGACCGAGGCCGAAGCCCTGGCCAGCCAGAAAACGCTGACGGAAGACCGCGCGCAATTCGATCCGAAATCTGGCAAGTTCACGGCGCGGCGGGTCAAGGCGCTCGGCGCCATCATCCTGTCCGAAGCGGCCTTGCCGAAACCGTCCGCGGATGCCGCCGCCGCTGCCATGCTGTCGGCGGTCGAGGCGGGCGGCTTTGGCGCGATTGGCGCCGCCGAAGTCATCGAGGAAACGCTCAGCCGTTTGCGCATCCTCGAAACGGCCGGCCTGATCACCGCGCCGGTCAGCGAGGCCGGCGCGCTCCTGGCCAATGCGCCGAACTGGCTGCTGCCCTTGCTGCGCCGGAAGGGGGCCTCTGTCCCCGCGCCGCACGAGGTGCGTGACGCGCTGGTCCAGTCGTTTGACTGGCCGGTGCAGGAAGCGCTCCGCCGCGAGGCGCCGCTGACGCTCGATCTGCCCTCCGGCCAGGAAGCCCGCGTCGACTGGCTTGATCCGCGCGCGCCGCTCGTTTCCGCCCGGGTGCAGGCCTTCTATGGCCTGACCGAGCATCCGAAGATTGCGGCGGGACGTGTGCCGGTGACGGTGGAGATGCTGTCGCCCGGCATGAAGCCGGCGGCCACCACGCAGGATCTCACGCGCTTCTGGGGCGGCGGCTACAAGGACATGGCCAAGGACATGCGCGGGCGCTATCCCAAGCATGACTGGCCGGAAGACCCGGCCAATGCCCGGGCGCATGAAGGCCGCACCAAGCGGCGGCTGACCTGACCGTCGCAAGAGGAAAGACAAGGCGAATGATCATAATCAACCCCCGCCATGCCCTGATCGGCCTCGCCACTGTTCTCGCGGCCTGTACGACCTCGCCGCGCGTGCCGGAGCAGGCCGCCGAGCCGCGCCCGCCGGTTGTCATCCCCGCCGAAGGTGTCCGCATCGGCGTGATGGCGGCAACGCTCGACGGCCGCGTTGTTCGCGCCGAGCGTGCGGGTGAGCGTTTCATTCCCGCCTCCAACACGAAGATCTTCACGGCCGCTGCTGCCTTCCGCCATCTGCCCGGGCTCGAAGCGGCAAACCCGGACGTGGCCACGTCGCTTGTACTGGTGCCGGGTGAGGCAGGCGCGCCGCCATCGCTGGTGATCGTCGGGCGGGGAGATGCAACGCTTCGGGATGATACCAACTGCATCGACAATTGCCTGCATCAGCTTGCAGACGCCGTAGCCGCGCGCGGCATCACACGCATTAGCGACGTGATCGGAGATGCGACCCATTTCCCGCACGAACCCTTCGGGCTCGGCTGGAGCTGGAACAATCTCCCCTTCTATTTCGGCGCGCCGGTCTCGGCGCTTACCGTAAACGGCAATGCCGCCGCCTTGCGTGTTGCGCCGGATACGGCCGAAGGCGCCCCCGTCATGGCGGTCTGGGCCGCGGGCGATGACCTGCTCCGCGTACGGAATGAAGCCGTCACCGGTCCGCTTGGTAGCGAAAACCTGCTCAGCGTCCTGCGCCTGCCGGGTTCCGACGAGGTTATCCTGAGCGGCACACTTCCCGCCGACGCGAATGCCCGCAATTACTTCCTCAGCGTGCCGGATGCGTCCGTCACCGCAGCCCAGCGCCTCGTTCGCCTTCTGGCGGCACGCGGCGTTACCGTGGAAGGCGCAGCGAAGGCGCGCACGCGCCGGGATGCGCCGCTCGCCGGCGAGGAAATCGCGCGCCTCGCCGCCCCGCCGCTGCTTGCAACCGTCGTCAACGTCTCGAAGGACAGCGACAATCTCTCCGCCGAACTGCTTCTGCACCATGTTGCGCGCGCGCAAGGCGGGGAGGGGTCCGACGCCGGCCTCGACGCCGTCCATGCCATGCTCGACGAGGCCGGCATCGGGCGCACCGAGATCGAGCTTTTCGATGGCTCGGGCCTGTCGCCCTATAACCGGGTCTCGCCTGACGCGACGGCGCGCTTCCTTGCCTGGACCGCACGTCAGCCCTGGGGCGAGGCCTTCCGGGCAACTCTGCCGGTGGGCGGCAAGTCCGGATCACTGTCCCGCCGCTTCCGCGGCACTCCGCTGGAAGGCCGCATCTTCGCGAAGACCGGCACGGTGCAGGGCGTCAATGCGCTTTCAGGCTTCCTCGTTGCCGCAAGCGGCGAAACGCTTGTCTTCTCGGTTATCGCGAACGACCGGCCGGCGGATGCCGATTCCGTCGTGCCAGTGATCGATGCTCTGCTGCTCGAAATCGCGGCCGGAAACTGAAGCGCGTCAGTTCGGACGGCGGCCGTGATCGTGGCCCCAGTCCATGCCCATGGATTTCTTCATCCAGTCGGCAAAGGTGGCAGGCTTCTCGAGCGCTTTCGGGTCCAATGATCCGTAGGCGACCAATGCGCCGTCCACGCTTTCAAGCCGCACGCCCTTCAGACGCTGGCCATTGTTGGAGTAATCATAGGCGCCGTAGCCGGGGTCGAGGATCAGCATCACCTGATGCCCGCCCTTGCCATCTTCGCCGCGCCCGAAGACGAGGCCATAGACCTTCTCGCGGTTGAACAGGCCATGGCTTGAGGCCTGCCGCTTGCCGTCGAGCAGCACCTCATCCCACAGCAGGTTGCGCCGCCATTGCAGCACATGCATCCGCTCGTCGGCGACAATCTTGATGTCCACCTCGTGCAGGGACACGCGAACCAGCTCTGCATGCATTGGCAGCCTCCACATTCCTTATCGTTTTTCAATATATCGACCGGTGCGCCCGCGTCAACCCGAATCAGAACGGGCAGGGAGAGTCGAGGCGCAGCGGTTCGCCGGTCGCCGGATGCAAGAAGCTCAGCGAGGCGGCGTGCAAGGCAAGGCGCGGGGCGGCGGCGAGGGCTTGAGCATGGGCATAAAACTCATCCCCGAGGATCGGGTGCCCGATTTCGGCGAGATGCACGCGCAGCTGGTGCGAGCGCCCGGTCAGCGGCGTCAGGATGAGCCGTGCCGACGCGCCGTTTGCCCGCAAAGTATCGAAGCGCGTGACGCTCGGCTTGCCGATCTCGTGATCGACCTTCTGCAAGGGCCGGTTAGGCCAGTCGGTGATCAGCGGCAGGCTTATTTGGCCGTTGACCGGAGAGGGCGCGCCCCAGACATCGGCAATGTAGCGCTTGGAAATCTCGCCGCGTTCGAACAGGCCGGAGAGCGCCCGCTGCATCTCCTTGCCGCGCGCGAGCAGCAGCAATCCGCTCGTCGCCATGTCGAGACGGTGCACCGTCAGCGCATCCGGATAGATCGCCTGCGCCCGGCTCAGCGCGCAATCGGCCTTGTCCTCGCCCCGTCCGGGTACGGAGAGAAGTCCCGAAGGCTTGTCCACGGCAATCAGGTGCGTGTCGGCATACAGCACGGCCAGTCCCGCCAAGGGCGGCGCATAGGTGCTCACGGCTTCAGGCCAGGCAATGCCAAGCGGAAAACTGTGCCGGTATCACCCGTTTCCTGCAAGGTGAGCTCTCCGCCGAGTGCAGCTGCGAGTTCATGCGCAATCACGAGGCCCAGACCCGTTCCATTGGCCCGCGATGAGCCGGCGAAGGGCTTGAAGAGGTTCTCCCGGGCTTTCTCGGGCAGGCCCGGGCCCGTATCCCGGAAAACCAGCGCGCCGCTGTCGAGCGTGATCCTGATCTGCCGGAGTGGTCCACCCGCCGCGGCCATCGCCTCGGCCGCATTGCGCAAAAGGTTGGCCGAGATGCGGTAGAGATGTTCAGGATCGCTTTCGATCATCATGTCCGCCGGAACGTCTGCCGTGAAGGCAATGTCACCGCCGTTCAGGGCTTCGTCGGCGGCTTCCATAAGGACCGTCCGCAGGCTGACGGGCTGCAGCTTCGGCGGGCGCGGCGCGGCTTTGCCATAGTCGAGTGTTGCCGTAGCGAGGTCAATCGCCCGCTCCAGCGCGCGCTGAAGGCGGGGCGCCGCGCGCTTGACGCGCGGATCTTCCGATTTGGCAAGCACGTCAGACACCAGCTGCGCCGAGGCGAGCGAGTTGCGCAGGTCATGGTTGATCTTCGCCACCGCGCTGCCGAGCTCGGCGAGGTGCGCACGTTGGCGGAACGCGTCGGCCACCGCCTCTTCCATGCCCGACAGCGCATTCTGCGCCCGGCCAATCTCGTCCCGGCGCGTGGTGGGCGACAGACGGCGTGTCCAGCTGCCGGGATCACGGCTGAACTGCTCGACACTGACCGTCACCCGTTTCATCGGGCGCACGACCGCTGCGTCCAGCACGGCATAGATCAGCACAGCCGCCACGAGTGCGATGATCAGCGAGATGCCGGCAATCCGCCAGGCGAAGGCAATCAAGTCGGCTTTCATCGGGGCCTGTGGCACAACGATCTCGATCACGCGGCCTTCGGCCGAGCCTTCGGCGATCACGATCAGGATTTCGCCTTCCGGCGCGAAATACTCGGACATCGTCGCAAACGAGCGCCCCATCGGCGTCGTGTCTCTCAAGTCGACCGTGCGCATCGGTCCCTCGATCGGGACCTTGGGCGCGAGCAGCTGGATGTGCATCTCGTCTTCGATCTCGGCAACCGCGAGCACCTCGGCCTTCATCAGCAGGCTCTCGGACAGCTCGTCCGACACTTCCCGCATCGGGGCGGCGTCAAGGGCGAGCGCCGCGATCCGGGCGGCCGCCACGCGTTCTTCCAGCCACTGGGTGCGCAGGTTGCTGACCGAAGGGATGAAGATGAGGAATTCGGTAAACAGGATCGCGCCGAGCGTGATTGCGAACAGCCGGCCGGACAGGCCTTCCGCGAAACGCTTCAGGTGCGGCAGGGGCTTCGTATCCGGGAGGGGCGAAGGTAGCGTCACGCCCAAACGCTTAGGCGAAATCCGGCATCAGGGGAACGGGCGAAGGCGCGCCTTGCTCACGGAATCCGCTGCAACAGGCCGACCAGCGTCCGGGCCGGTTTACCGAACACACTGGGCGTGAAGTAGGCCGAAGCCGCGCGCTTCACCACTTCTGCCCTTGTCGGGTAGGGCGAAATGAAATTGGTCAGCGCGGTTAGCTTCAAGCCATTCGACATTGCCAGTGACACGAGTTGCAGGATGTCGCCCGCCCCGTCGCCGGCAATCGAGGCGCCTACCAGCTTGCCCTTGTGGAGAACCAGCTTCGCTTCCCCGAGTGTCTTGCCCTCGGCAATCGCCCGATCATTGTCATGGAATGGGAAGGCAGTGGTCCTCACGGCTTCGCCGAACTTCGCGCGGGCCTCGGCTTCCGTCAGCCCGATCTGGGCAATCTCGGGCGAGGTATAGGTCACCGCTGGCACAGGCAGGCTTGCCGCCGTGCTGCCCTGCTTGAAGAAGGCGCGCCGGATGAAAACTGACGCGTGCCAGCCCGCCACATGCGTGAACTGCTCACGCCCCGCGGCGTCGCCCAGTGCCCAAACGCGCGGATTGCTCTTTGAGCGGAGCGTATCGCCGACCGTGACACCGGTGGGGGTGTGGGCCACGCCGCCCTTGTCGAGATCGAGGCCATCGAGCACAGCGCGCCGCCCGAGCGCCACCAGAAGATGGCTTCCCTGAATGGCGACTTCGCCGCCGGGGCCTTCCGCATGCACCGTGATGCGGCCAGCTTCACCCGACACGCGCGCTGCCTTGTGCTGCTCGAGAATCGTGACGCCTTCGCCCCGGATCGTCTCCGCGGCGAGTTTGGCATGTCCCTCATCGGCCCGCGCCAGCGCGCGGCCCATCTCGATGACGGTCACCTTTGCGCCGAGGCGCCCGAAGGCCTGCGCCAGTTCCAGCCCTATGGGCCCGCCGCCCAGCACGATCAGGTGCTGCGGAAGCTCCTGCATCGAGAAGATCGTCTCGTTGGTCAGATAGGGCACATCTGCGAGGCCCGGGATTGGCGGAATGAAGGCGCGGCTTCCGGTGGCCACGATGATGCGCCGCGCCTTGACGCGCACCGTGTCGGAAACGACCGTAGACGGATCAGCAAACCGTGCTGCTTCGCGGATGACCGTACATCCCAATCCTTCGAACCGCTCCTGGCTATCGACGGGCGCAATCGTCTCGATGGTCTTGCGCACATACGCCTTGACGCCGTTCCAGTCGACGCTGGCCGAACCTATCGTCACGCCATACTTGCCGGCCTCTGACGGCGCATGCGCGGCTTTCGCCGCCGAGAGCAGGGCCTTGGAAGGCACACAGCCATAGTTCAGGCAGTCCCCGCCCATTTCGTGCTTCTCGAACAGCACGACCTTGAGGCCCAGCATGGCGGCCCCGGCAGCGGCTGACAGCCCTCCAGATCCTGCGCCGATCACGCAAAGGTCAGCCTTCAGTGTACGGATATCGGCCATCAGGCGGGAACCTTCTTCGCAAAGAGTTTCTTGTAGGCGACGGGCAGCAGCGAAACGAGACCCAGAGCGATGAAAGCCGGCACAAAGTTTGACGCCAGCGATCCGATGTCAGGCGTGCCGCCTTCCAGCAAGGTGCCTTTCACGGCCGCTCCGATCCACGTGTAGGCCAGCGTACCCGGGATGATGCCGAAGAACGTCGTCAGGACATAATCCCGGTATTTGGCGCCCAAGAGGCCCGGCGCAATGTTGACCGCTGCAAACGGAAAGAGCGGGATCAGACGCAGGGCAAACATGTACGAGACGGGGTTTTCGGCAAATCCCGCCCGCATCTTCTCGATGAACGGTCCGGCCACATCGCGCAGCACAGAGCCGATGGAGGTCTTCGAAGCAAAGAACAGGATCGAGGCGCCAAGCGTCGCGCCGATCACGGTGGCCGGCGTGCCCAGCACCAGCCCGAACAGGAACCCGCCGCCGATCGTGAGTGCACTGCCGGGAACCATGAAGGTCGTCGCCGCCGCATAGATCGCAACGTAGCTGATGAAGACGACCAGGAAATTGTCCCGCACCATCGCATCAAGGCTGGCCGCGTTCGCCGAAAGTGATTCAAGCGTCAGCAGTTCGTGCCAGCCCTGCGACAGCGCGATCCCGAGACCCGCTAGTATGATGTAGACGGGCCAGAGGCGGCGCCAGAGAGGGGTCGGGGTTTCGCTCATGGTGTCAGGACTTCTTCTTCGTCTTTGGCGTGTCGTTGAGTGACCAGTCATACTGGTAGCGCACGATTTTCGGATTGGCGCGGATTTTCGCGGCCAGCTCCGGTTCGGCATACTTCAGCAGGTGTTCGATTACCGTTGCTTTCGACCCGCCGAAATCAGCTTCGAACCAGTTGTAGATTTCTGACACGGTCAGTCCCTTGGCGGAAACTTCCACGCCGCGCGGGCTGTTGATGTAGGCCTGGGCCGCCTTCTCAAGGTCAGCTTTGAGGGTTGCCGCCTCCCAGGCTTTAACCGGCAGGTTCGGGCAGCTGTACGAAGCGCAGTTGATGGCATAGTGCACTTCCGGCGTGCCCCAGGTCTTGCGCAAAATCTTGTGCTCGATGGCGTCCAGCGACACCTCTGCCCCGCCAGCCTGCACCTTCACCTCTTTCCACGGGCCGGACAGGTAGCCATCCCGGATCGATTTGACCGGATACCGCTCCAGGATGTGGCGCACAGTCACGGCGTTGTAGAGGTTCGACCAGGCCGCGAAATTGGCATCGGTCTTTGCCGACAGGTCCTTGCCGGCAAAGCCGGCGATATAGGCGTCGAGCGCCGCCCGGTCGGGTGCGGAGGCCGCGAAGGCAGCATAGTCCACACGGGTCAGGCCATCCGTGTAGGACTTCACATACTTCGTCAGCAGGCCTGTCCATTCGGTGTGTTCTGCGGGCACGGGGCGCTCCGGGCTTGGTTTCGGCAGTGTATCGGCCAATCCGGCCGGAGCGGAAAGACACGCCGCAAGGGCAAGGGCAATCAGGGCGGCGCGGCGCATTCGGGCACTCCGTTCAATGGGGACGAAAGCGTCCCATAACCCCCGCCCGGGCTCCGCGCATCTCACGAGGCAGTGAAGCGCCGGGTGCCGACCCCACTTTTTTGCACCGCTTCCGGCTTGACCCCGCCCGCGCCCGCCTGTATTTGCCCCCCTTTCGAAGATCCCAGCCCAGAGCAGTCCCATGAAACGCACTTTCCAGCCGAGCAACCTCCGCCGCAAGCGCACCCATGGCTTCCGCCTGCGCATGGCCACCAAGAATGGCCGTAAGGTGCTGGCACGCCGCCGCGCCAAGGGCCGCAAGACCCTGACGGCCTGATCCTTCCTCGCGGGCGTCCTTCGGGCCCCGCTGACCGGGAGGCCGATCACATGTCCGGCCCCGAAAACCCAGAACTGCGCGAAACGCGCCGCCTCAAGAAGCGGCGCGAATTCACATTTGCGCGCGACGGCGTGACCGAGCGCCGCAAGTCCCTCGTCATCCAGGCCCGGGCCCGTGCGGGCGAAGCCCCCGGCGACCATGTCGGGGAGGGCTTCACTGCCACCAAGAAGGTCGGCGGCGCCGTCCAGCGCAACCGCGCCAAGCGCCGTTTGCGCGAAGCGTCCCGCCGGTTGTTGCCCCGGTTTGGCCGCCCCGGATGGGATTATGTGCTGATTGCCCGCGAGGCGACACTCGAAGTCGGCTGGTCCCGATTGCTTGACGATATGGAAAGCGCGCTGATAAGCCTCGCGCGCCCTTGAAGCCCGCTGCACCGCCCTGGTGCACCCCTCTCACAAATACGCGGAACGTCCCCCATGGAAAAAGAAGATCAGCGCAATTTCCTGCTCGCCATCCTGGCGATGGTTGCGTTCGTCTTTCTGTATCAGATCTTCGTGATGGAGCCGGCGCAGAAGCGTTACCAGGCCCAGCAGGCGCAGATCGCCGCCCAGAAGCAGACCGCACCGGTCGATACCGCCGCCGCCGAAGCGGCCGGCCCCAAGCCGCTGCCGGAAGCGCTCGCCGCCTCGCCGCGCATCGCGCTCGATGCCCCTTCGGTCGATGGCTCGATCCGCCTTGCGGGCGCCCGCCTCGATGACCTGAACCTCAAGCAGTACTTCCTCACCGTGGACCGCGAGGAGGAAATCCGCCTGCTTCGCCCCGAGGAGTCTGAGTTCGGCTTTTTCTCCACCTATTACTGGGCCGATGGCAACACGCTTGTCGCGGGCCGCAACTCGCCGTGGACGCAGGTAGGCGAAGGCACGCTCACCGCCGCCACGCCGGTCACCTTGCAGCTCGAATCCGAGGGCATGACGCTGACCCGCGAAATCTCGGTCGACGAGAACTTCCTCTTCACCTTCCGCGATACGCTGACCAACAATACCGACGTCCCCCGCCGCCTGCGTCCGATCGGCTCGGTGGAGCGCCATGGCAGTTCTGACGGCTTCCTGAACGCGACCGATCCGTCCTCGGCCCTGTCGAACGGCCTCGCTCATATGGGCCTGATGGGCGTCACCGACGGCACGCTTCGCCTGCAGAAGTACAAGCCGCTGATGCAATCGAAGAAGGCCAACGGCGAGTCTAAAGAGGGCAACTTCGTCTCCGCCACGGGCGGCTGGTGGGGCCTGACGGACATGTACTGGATGAGCACACTGGTGCCTGACCAGGCGTCGGCGTTCACCGCCTCGGTCAACCGCGCCAGCCTCGCGCGCGGCGGCCCGCTCGAACTGCGCACCGAAGGCAGCGAAGTCACCGTCGCGCCCGGCGCCAGCGTCACGGTGTCCAACGCGATCTTTGCCGGCGCCAAGAAGTTTGACGTCCTGCGCGCGTATGAGCAGAAGGGCGGCATCCCGCAATTCGTCGATGCGATCGACTGGGGTTGGGCCTTCTTCCTGACCAAACCGTTCTTCTATGTCCTTCACTGGTTGCACGGGTATGTCGGTGCGTTCGGCTGGGCGATCCTTGCCTTCACGGTCCTGGTCAAGCTTCCGCTGGTGCCGCTCTACAACGCCAGCTTCAAGTCGCTCGCCAAGCTCAAGAAGCTTCAGGAGCCGATGAAGGAGATCACCGAGCGCTTCGCTGCCGATCCGCAGCGCCGCCAGCAGGAGATGATGAAGCTCTACAAGGAGACCGGCGCCAACCCGATCGGCGGCTGTCTGCCGATCCTGCTGACCATCCCGATCTTCTACGCACTCTACAAGACGCTCTCGGTGACGCTCGACATGCGCCATGAGCCGTTCTGGTACATGAAGGACCTCTCGGCGCCCGATCCGACCGCCATCGGCAACCTCTTCGGTCTGCTGTCTTTCTGGGACGCGGCCGATATCAAGGCGATCCCGGTGATCGGCATCATCATCGGCATCGGCATCCTGCCGCTGCTCTACGGCGCCACCATGGCGATCCTGCAATCGCTCTCGCCCCCGCCGCCGGACAAGATGCAGGCGCGCATCATCATGGCACTGCCGATCGTCTTCATGTTCGTGTTCGGAGGGTTCGCCGCCGGCCTCGTGCTCTACTGGGTCTGGTCGAACATCCTGACCTTCATCCAGCAATACTGGATCATGCGGGCCAATGGCGCAGAAACCGAAGTCGGCAAGTTCGTCGCCAAGATGCTCGGTCGGTCCAAGGCTGCGGCTGAGTAGGTGGACGCGCCCTCCTATCCCGATGACCAGATCGAAGCGGGCCGGCTCCTTTTTTCCGGCAGCGCGGAATTCGTCATGGGTGTCGTTGACCTGAGAGGGCTTCCCCCCGCTGACCGGGTCGAGGTCTGTTTTGCCGGCCGGTCGAATGTCGGCAAGTCGAGCCTGATCAATGCACTCACCGGCCGGGCAAAGCTCGCCCGCTCATCGGCCGAGCCCGGGCGCACACGCGAGCTCAACTACTTTGACATAGGCACCGGCCGTCTCTTCCTGGTCGACCTTCCAGGCTTCGGTTACGCGCAAGTCTCCAAGACGCAGGTGGCTGCCTGGACCAAGCTGATCAAATCCTACCTGCGCGGCCGCCCCAGCCTGCGCCGCGTCTTCCTGCTGGTCGATGCGCGCCGCGGACTGATGGAAACCGACAACGAGATCATGGACCTGCTCGACGGCGCGGCAGTCACCTACCAGATCGTGCTGACCAAGGCCGACAAGGTGCCGAAGGCCGAAGTCGAACAGACGGCCGCAGCCGTCGCCGCAAAGCTCAAGAAGCGCGGCGCGGCCCACCCGGTCGTGCTGCAAACTTCATCAGAGAAGGGTTGGGGCATTGCAGAGCTCCGGGCGGAGATTGCCGGCTTCCTGCCGCCCGCCTAGACAGGCGCGGGAGGGACCCCCGCCATGCTAGAAATCCGCCCTGATGATCTTTCCGGCCCTGAGATTGCCGAACTCATCTCCATCCATGCCGCGACCATGCTTGCGGCCTCTCCGCCCGAGAGCTGTCACTTCCTGCCCATCGACGGGCTGCGCCAGCCCGCCGTTACCGTCTGGAGCCTCTGGGAGGACGGCGCCCTGATCGGCTGCGGCGCGCTGAAGGATCTCGGTGACGGCACAGGCGAGATAAAGTCGATGCACACGCGCGAGGTGCTCCGGGGCAGGGGTCTGGGCCGGCTTCTGCTCGAGCATATCCTCGCCGAGGCCCGGCGCCGAGGTTACACTGCGCTCTGGCTCGAAACCGGCTCGATGGACGCCTTCATCCCCGCCCGCAAACTCTATGAAGCCTATGGTTTCAGCTATTGCGGCCCGTTCGGCGACTATTCGGAAGACCCGCACAGCGTTTTCATGACCCTTGCCCTCTGAGCCGGGCGCGGTGTCGGGCATTGCAACCGCCCGCCAAAACGCTCTAGACACCCGGTCCATGACCGACGCCCAGACACTCGCCCAGACGCAGGCCCTGCTGACCGCCCGCACGCTGTCCGAAGCGCTGCCTTACCTGCAGCGCTATGACAACCAGACCATCGTCATCAAGTATGGCGGCCACGCCATGGTGGACCCCGAACTCGCCAAGGCCTTCGCCCGCGATGTCGTGCTGTTGAAGCTGCTTGGCATCCATCCGGTCGTGGTCCATGGCGGCGGCCCTCAGATCGGTGCAATGCTCGACAAGCTCGCCATCAAGTCCGAGTTCAAGGACGGCCTGCGCGTCACGGACGATGCGACCATGGAAGTGGTCGAAATGGTCCTCTCCGGCCCGATCAACAAATCCATCGTCCGCGCGATCAATGCCGCCGGCGGCAAGGCGGTCGGTCTCTCCGGCGCCGATGGCAACCTGATCCGCGCACGCAAGGCAACCAAGACCACCAAAGACCCGGACAGCCATATCGAGAGCGTCGTCGATCTCGGCTATGTCGGCGAGCCCGAGCATGTCGACATTGCGGTTCTGAAAGCCTTGCGCGACGCTGATGATGATCTCATCCCGGTCGTCGCCCCCGTCGGCATCGGCGAAGACGGCGCCCGTTACAACATCAACGCAGACACCGCTGCCGGCGCAGTCGCGGCCGCCCTGGGTGCCAGCCGCCTGCTACTGCTGACGGATGTCGCCGGTGTGCTCGACAAGCAGAAGAATCTTATCCGCGAAATCAAGGTCAAGGACATTCCCGGCCTCATTTCGGATGGCACAGCTGCAGGCGGTATGATTCCGAAACTTGAAACCGCAGCACATTCCGTGATCCATGGCGTCGGGGCGGCGGTAATCCTCGACGGGCGTGCGCCGCATGCCCTCCTAATGGAGCTGTTTACAGAGCATGGCGCTGGAACGCTGGTTTCTTAGAATCGCAGTCCTCGTGATTGTCACTGTCACGACGCTCGCCCTTCCGGCGCGGGCCCAGGGCGAAGGCGGATGGAAATTGTGCAACCGCACGAGCTTCATCATCGAAACCGCGGTCGGCCGCACGGTCGGTACCGGCGTGTCTGTCGATGGCTGGACCAAGCTGCCGCCGGGCACCTGCGAGACGGCGCTCCCCGGCCCGCTGACCCCCGGCATCCATTACCTCTACGGCCGCGGCTCATCCGCCCATCAGGGCGGCGGGCGCGAATGGGGCGGGCGGCATGAACTCTGTGTCGATCCGACCGGCGGCTTCTCCCTCGAAAGCCCGCCGGATTGCGCCGCCATGGGCCTCGAAGCCCAGGGTTTCCGGCCTGTGAACATCACCGCCGCCACGTGGACCAACAACTTCACGGAAATCGAGGAATGGTCGCTCGAGAACGCCCGCAATGCCGGCCTGCAGCGCCTGCTGGACGAGGCCGGCGTCGTCTCCGGCAACATTGACGGCCATATCGGCTCGCGCACCCGCGCCGCCATCAACGACTTCCTGAGGCTGAAGGGTCTGCCGGCGAACACATCGGATGCCGACCTGATCGATTATCTCGAACAGGCCGCCGAGGAACGCAGCCGCGCCGTCGGCTTCACCCTCTGCAATCGCACCAAGAACCGTATCTGGAGCGCCATCGCCCGGCGCAGCACCGAGGGCTGGGAAAGCCGGGGCTGGTGGCGGATCGAGGCCGGCGGCTGCGCCCGGGTGATCGACCGTCCGCTGCGCGGCTCCGAGCATTTTGTCTATGCCGAGATGGAAGAACCGGGCGGACTGCGCACCCTCTCGCGCGCCTCGGAGGCGTTCTGCGTCGGCCGCGCCAAGTTTGCGATCGCCGGCCGCGACAATTGCGAGGAAGGCTCCTACCGCACCGCGCTGTTCGCCCGCACGGCGGCGCCGACCGAACGCAAGCTGGTCTATGAATTCTTCGAAAGGGATTTCACCGAAACGGTCGCGAATGACAATTAAGCCGCCGGTCCCGCAGCTCGATCACGTCACCGACTGGGTCTTCGATCTCGACAATACGCTCTACCCGGCGACGTGCGATCTCTTCGCCGAGATCGACACGCGCATGACCGACTTCGTCGCCCGCCTCACCGGCCTTGAGCGCACCGAGGCCCGCAAGCTACAGAAACACTATTACGCGACCTATGGCACCACGCTCTCCGGCCTGATGACCGAGCACGGCCTCGATCCTGCTGAGTTCCTGCACTACGTGCATGAGATTGACCTCTCGCCGCTGCCGGACCTGCCGCACCTTCGCCGCGCCATCGCCGCGCTGCCCGGCCGCAAGTTCATCTACACCAATGGTCCCCGCCGGCATGCCGAGCGGGTCACCGAGAAGATGGGCCTCGCGCATCTCTTCAATGCCAGCTTCGGCATCGAGGAAAGCGCCTATACGCCCAAGCCGCACCTGCCGGCCTATGAAAGCTTCTGCCGTATCCACAAGGTCGCGCCGCAGGGCGCTGCCTTCTTCGAAGATCTCGCCCGCAACCTTTTGCCCGCCAAGACGCTCGGCTTCACCACCGTGCTCGTCCAGTCCGCCAAGGACTGGAGCCATGAGCCGGTCGAGGCGCGCCCGGCCGGGGCGGGGGACGTGTTCGGGGGTGACGGCGCCGGGCACATCGACTACATCACCGGCGACCTCGCGGACTTCCTCGATCAGGCTGTTCCGCGCCCGGCCCCGAAAGAGAAAGACTGAACCGATGCCTGACGCCCTCGCCCGTGTGATCGATGCTGCCTGGGAGGCGCGCGATACGCTCTCGACCGACACCAAAGGTGAAGTGCGCGATGCCGTGGAGGCCGCCATCAGCCTGCTGGATTCCGGCGAAGCCCGTGTCGCCACCAAAGAGGCCGATGGCAGCTGGACGGTGCACCAATGGCTCAAGAAGGCCGTGCTGCTTTCCTTCCGCCTGAATGCCAACGGCGTGATCTCTGGCACCCCCGGCGGCGGCAACTGGTGGGACAAGGTGCCCTCCAAGTTCGAAGGCTGGGGCGCGAAGGAATTCCGCGAAGCCGGCTTCCGGGCCGTGCCGCCCTCGGCTGTGCGCCGCGGCGCTTTCATCGCGAAGAACGCGGTGCTGATGCCCTCCTATGTGAACATCGGCGCGAATGTCGGTGAAGGCACGATGATCGACACCTGGGCCTCGGTCGGCTCCTGCGCGCAGGTGGGCAAGAACTGCCACATCTCCGCCGGCACCGGTATCGGCGGCGTTCTCGAGCCGCTGCAGGCCAACCCCACCATCATCGAGGACAACTGCTTCATCGGCGCCCGCTCCGAAGTCGTCGAAGGCGTCATCGTCGGTGAAGGCTCGGTCCTCGCCATGGGCGTCTTCATCACCCAGTCCACCAAGATCGTGAACCGCCAGACCGGCGAGATCATCTATGGAAAGGTTCCGCCCTTCTCGGTCATCGTCCCCGGCACGCTGCCGGACCCCAAGGGGGGCCCTTCGCTCGCCTGCGCCGTGATCGTGAAGACGGTCGACGCCAAGACGCGCGAAAAGACGGCTGTCAACGAACTGCTGCGCGACTAGGCGCAGACGATACAAGGCCGCTGATGTCAGCGGCCTCACCCCCCATGGAGGCTATCATGGCCTACGATCCGACATCCGAGCCCATCAAGGGCCCCGCCTCCTATTTCCCTTCGATCGAGAAGACATATGGCAAGAAAATGAGCCATTGGTTTGCCCTCGTTGCCACGCGCAAGGGCGCCAAGCATGCCGAGATCGTCAGCTGGCTGAAGACCGAGCACAAGCTTGGCCACGGTCACGCCAACGCCATCGTCGCGCATTGCAAGGCCGCTGACAAAGGCTGAGACGGGCAGGGGCAGCCATGGGCATCGAGATTCTGGAAAGCATCAACGATCCCGGCTCACCCGGCAAAAGCGGCGATGACCGCTACGGCTTCGACGCATCTGCGGGCCGTGCCTGGGTCATTGATGGCGCCACCGACGCAACGGACCTGAAGCCCTTCCCGGGCGCCGAAAGCGGTGCGGCCTGGCTCGCCGAAACTGTCTCGTCCCGCCTGATGTCCGGCCCGCTGGCCGACGAGGCGGCAACCGCCTATTTCGGCCGTGTGCTGACGGATGTGCGCAGCGAGGCCGAACGCAAATCGAAAGTCCCGCTCGCCAGCCTTCCGGGTGAAGCCCTGCCGGTCGCCTCCGCCATGTGGCTGCGCCGCGAGGAAGGCGCCTGCGAATTCGTCTGGGCGGGTGATTGCTTCGCCGTTGCCGGCACAGGCGCAGGCGAGGCCCGCCTCATAGGCACGCAGGAAAAGGCCGATGCCGAAACACGCGAAGCCGGCCGCATGCTCGCCCTGTCGCCCGAAGATCGCCGGGCGATCCTGCAGACCCAGCGCCGCGCCGCCAACGCGCCCCAGCGCGGCCTGATCACGCTGAACCCGGCCGCCGCAGCGCACCTCAGCACACTGCGCGTCTCGCTGCCGCCCGGCACATCCGTCCTGCTGATGACCGACGGCTTCTTCCGCTTCGTCGAACCCTACGGCCTCGACACGCCCGCAAGCCTTCTCGCCCGCGTCCTGAAGGACGGCCTCCTGCCCACACTCCGCGCCCTGCGCGCCCACGAATCCAAACCGCACAACCAGCGCCTCAAGGCGCGCGACGATGCCGCTGCGGTTCTCGTCAGGCTGTAACCCGGTCTGCCACTTCGCCGCACACCGCCAGCAGCCGCGAGATGTCCTCGTCGCGGGACAATCGGTGATCGCCGTCCTTGATCAGCGTTAGCACAAGGTCGTCCGCCGTCAGCGCCGTCGTCAGCGCCAGCGCATGGCCCCATGGCACATCCGCGTCCTGCATGCCCTGAAGAATGCGCACTGGCCCGGCAAAGGGAATGTCCTTGTCGAGGATCGACCATTGCCACCCGTCCTCGATCAGCGCCCGCGTGATCGGATAGGGTTCTCCGTAGGCGGAGGGTCTCAGCGTGAAGCCCTCGCCCATGATCTCGGCCTGCTGCTCAGGCGTGAACTCCGGCCACATCAGCTTCTCGGTGAAGTCGGGGGCAGGGGCGATCAATACAAGGCCCCGCACGCGCTCCGGCCGTGCCATGGCGGCCAGCAGCGCCATCCATCCGCCCATGCTGGAGCCAACTAGCACCAGCGGCCCCTCAGTCTGCGCATCGATTGCCGCCAGCGCATCCTCGCGCCAGGCGCTGATCGTGCCCTCCTCGAACCGCCCGCCCGACTGCCCATGCCCGGAATAGTCGAACAACAGCGCGCCGTGCCCTTCTCCCTGCGCCCAGGCCTCCACCGCCACGGCCTTGCCGCCCGTCATGTCGGATTTGAACCCGCACAGCCAGACGAAGGTCACGCCGCCCTCCGGCGCGGGCGTTCGGCGGTAGGCGAGGCGGTGGCCCGAAGGTGTATCGAAAGATTCCGTTGTCATGCAGGTTGCCTTCCGCCATCTCTCTTGCCTGTCAAGCGCTGCCCGGTTCGCCGCAGAAGGACATTGCCCCTTGTGAACGCCGAAACCGCCGGCCTCCTCGCCCTCATCTTTGCCGGTGCGTTTTTCGATGCAGCGCCCGTCACATCTTTCTTCGTCTTCGGCGAGGCCTTCTTCATTCTCGCGGGCGGCGCCGCGGTTACATCGGGCTCGCCCCTTCCCATCCTTGCCGCTTATGCCGGTGCCTGGTCGGCGGACCAGACCGGCTTCGCCCTTGGCCGCTGGATGCGCCCCTTCACGCGCCGCATCCTCCTCAGGCGGATGGAACGCCGCCGCGCGGTACGCCGGGCCGAGCGCCTTTTGCGGCGCGGCGGGGTGTTCGCGATTGCGGCCACGCGGTTCATGGGCCCGGTCGCCTGGGTCGCCCCGATGATCAGCGGCACCCTCTCGCTCCGCTACCAAACCTTCGCGCTTGGCTCCGGCCTCGGGGTCATCTTCGGCGTCGGTCAGTTCCTCGTCATCGGCGCGCTCGGCGCCCTCGCGCTGACCCAGGGCGGCGGGCCGGGCGTTACCGCGCTGCTCGAGAAGCACGGCCTCGCCCTCGCGCTTGCGGGGCAGGGCATATTCCTTCTTGTCATCGGTGTCTGGCTGCTCGTCCGCCAGCGGAAGAAAACCGTACCGCTTCGTCCAGAATGATATCGGCAAGCGCGCCGGCGCCGTCCAGTCCGGCCGATGCCTCCCGCACCCGCCGCGCCGCTTCCATCCGGGCGGGGGCCTGCGCTGCCTCCAGCGCCTTGATCACATCGCTCGCCTCCAGCCGGTCTGAGGCCAGCGGTCGCCCGCCCACGCCAATCCGCTCAAGGCCCGCCGCAAACCAGAACTGGTCCAGCATGTGTGGCTGCACGATCTGCAACGCGCCCGCCCGCAGCGCCGAATCCACCGTGCCCGCCCCGCCATGATGGATCACCGCCGCGCAGCGCGGAAACAGCAGGTCATGCGGTTCATGCCCGCACACGAAGTGACCCCGGGCGGCAACGTCCCGGTGCTTCGCAAGGCTTGCCGGGAAGATGCCCCGCAGCCCCAGCCTGCCCAGCGCCTCCAGCGCTGCGGCCGTCACGGCTGCGCCATGCGCATCGCTCAGCGAGCCGAGCCCGACATAGACCGGGGCCGGTCCCGCCGACAGGAATTGTTCGAGGGCGGATGAAAGCGCGGCGCCCCGCGGCGTCGCCAGTGATGGATAGGGCGCCAGCAGGTCGAGCTCAGTCCAGTCGGAAGGCCGCGTGCTCATCAAGTCGGGTGGCACCGTCGTCACCTTCCGCAAGGGCTGGCCGAGATGGGTTCGCATGTCCGAGAAGGCAGGGCGCTGAGGCAGGCCCAGCCGCCGCCGGTGGCGCCCCAGCGGAATGCCGATCAGCCGCTGGGCCAGCCACACCATCCGGTAGCTCGCCCGGTTCGCATGCTGCCCCATCCACGGCCGCCAGATCATCGCGCACGGGTGTTCCCGGGTTGGGCTCAGCACGGGCTGCTGCGCCGTCAGAAGGAAGGCCGTGCCCTCGGCCTCCGCCGCGATCCGCGCCGGCGCGCAGATGAGGTTCGCCACCACGATGTCGGCGCCCCGCGCCGCCTCCAGCGCACGGTCCATCGTATCGTCGACATGGGGCGCAATCATCTCCGCCCAGTCGCGGAAAAACGCGGCCGGGTTCGACAGCGTGCCCTTCTCCGCCGCCCGCTCCATCCATTCGGCCAGCCGGAAGTTCGCCGTCCGGTCCGCCTGCAGCCCCGCAGCCTTGATCATCGGCGTGTAATCGACCGGCGCCAGGATCGACACGTCCGCCCCGCGCGCCTTCAGGGCTATCGCTGCGGAAATGTAAGGCATCACATCGCCCAGCGATCCGAGAACCTGAATGGAAACTTTCATGCACCGCGCCCCGGCCGGCATGGCAGGCCTGATGCGCGCCCGAAGGCGCCGTCCGGTGGGATGCAAGATTCCATTGTCATGGAGGTTGCGTTCCGCCATCTCTCTCGCCTGTCAAGCGAGTAGGGCGGGCCGCGTATTGGTCGAATTACCGGAACTTAAGGGCAAGACCATCCTGCAGGTCGCGCCGGAGCTGTCAGCCGGCGGCGTCGAGCGCACCGTGCTCGAAGTCACCGAGGCCATCGTCCAGGCTGGGGGCCGGGCGCTCCTCGCCAGCAAGGGCGGACGGCTGGAGCCGGAACTCGCCCGCCTCGGCGGCCATCTGATCCGAATGGATGCCAAGTCCCGCAACCCGGTCACGATCAAGCTCAACGAAGGCCGGCTGCGCCAGATCATCCGCGAGGAGAAGGTAGACCTCGTCCACGCCCGCTCCCGCGCCCCGGCCTGGAGCGCGTGGGCCGCCGCAAAGGCCGAAGGCGTGCCCTTCGTCACAACCTATCACGGCGCCTATTCCGGCACGTCCGGCCTCAAGCGGGCTTACAATTCGGTCATGGCCAAGGGCGAGCTCGTCATCGCCAATTCGGACTGGATCGCCGCCCATGTGCAGGAGGTCCATGGCCTCGCCCCTGAAAAGATCGTCACCATCCCGCGCGGGGTCGACCTCGCCGCCTTCGATCCCGCCGCCGTTCCCGCCGCCGATGTCGAGCGTATCCGCAGCCTCTGGGGTGTGGCCGGCGACCCGCGCCTTGTTCTGCTCCTGCCAGGCCGCCTGACCCGCTGGAAAGGGCAGGGCCTCGCGCTGGACGCCCTGGCCCTCCTGTCAGAGGACGAGCGCGCCGGCCTCGTCCTTGTCCTTGCCGGTGACGCGCAGGGCCGCGACGCCTATGTCGAGGAACTCGAAAGCCAGATCACCCGGCTCGGCCTCGGCAACTGCGCCCGCCTCTCGCCCCATATCAGCAGCGCCGACATGCCCGCCGCCTACCTCGCCGCCAGCATCGTCCTTGCCCCCTCGATCCGGCCTGAAGCCTTCGGGCGTGTCGCCGCGGAAGCCTCCGCCATGCAACGCCCTGTCATCGTGTCGGACCATGGCGGCGGGCGCGAAACCGTCATCGAATATGTCACCGGCACCCGCGCCGAACCGGGCAGCGCGCCCGCCCTGGCCGGGGCGATCCGGGCCATCCTGTCCCTCGGTCCCACCGCCCGCGCCTCGATGGGAAAGGAGGGCCGCGCCCATGTTGCCGCGCACTTCTCGAAAAGGGGGCTTCAGGCGGCGACGCTCAACGTCTATAAGCGCTTGTTGGAGTAGGGGAATTCGAACACTTGATCAGCGCGCGGGCGAACACCGCCAGCCCGGAAAACCCGGGTGCCAAGGCAAAGGACGTGCTGGTCATCAAGCTCAGCGCGCTCGGTGATTTCGTCCTCGCCCTCGGCGCCATGCGCGCGGTGCGCGAGTTCCACCCCTCCGCCCGCATCACCCTGCTGACGACCCCGCCCTTCGAGGAATTCGCCAAGGTCTGTCCCTATGTCGATGCGGTCGAAACCGATGGCCGCCCGGAGGGCCTCAAGCCCACCGCCGCGCTGATCCAGCGCATCAAGCGGGCGAAATACGACATCATCTACGACTTCCAGACCAGCGGCCGCACGAAGAACTACTTCACCGCCCTGATGCGCGGCGGCAAGGCGCCGCTCTGGTCCGGCCACCACGAGAAGTGCGCCTTCTTCCACGACAATCCGGCCCGCGCCGCGATGCACACGATCGACCGCCTCGCCGAGCAGCTGGAAGTCGCCGGCGTCGCCCCCTCGGGCCGATGGCTCGGCCGCAATGCGCCCGTGCCGGATCTCGGCTGGGTGCGCCCCAAGCTCGGCAACACGCCGCGCCTCAACCCAGCCTATTTCGCGCTCACCCCGCCTTACATGCTGCTCATCCCCGGCGCCTCCGAACACCGCGAGGCCAAGCGCTGGCCGGTGGAGAATTACGCCGCCCTCGCCAAGCGCATCGCCGACGCGGGCATCCAGCCCGCCATCATCGGCGGCAAGGCCGAAGGCCAGATCGCGCAGGAAATCGTCCGCCGCGAGCCGCGCGTCAAAAGCCTTGTGACGCGTACGGATCTTTTCCAGATCGTCACGCTCGCCGAAACCGCCGTCTTCGTCGTCGGCAATGATACCGGCCCGATGCACATGGCCACCCTCGCCGGCGCGCCCGGCATCGCCCTCTTCGCCACCACCGAGAGCAAGCCCGACCATTCCGCCCCGCGCGGCCCCAAACCCGTCATCGTCAACGCCGCCCCCACCTTGCAGGAACTCTCCGTCGACGACGTCTGGCAATCCGTCCGCGCCCTCGGCGTTCTGCCGCGCTAGCGCGCGCAGTGCCAGCACTCTTCTGTCTGGCCCATCGCGCCGATCGGCGGGCCGGGCGGAACGGGCAGGGCAGGCAGCGGCTTCGCTACCGGCACATCTTCACCGGCCAGATGCCGCCCGATCCGTCCACGGAGGGCTGCCAGGTGGGCGCGGTCCGCCTCGCTCTGGCTCTTGCGCGTCTTGCCCATCGCGGCCTGCATCGCGCCAAGCTTGGCATCCGCCGCGGCCGACACATCCGCCGAGACGCCGTCAGCTCGCGCCAGCGTCATCAGCTCTGCCACGAACCGTGCCTGCACCACCCGCGCCAGCGGCGCCAGCCGCGCCTCCGCCTCCGGGGCAAACACTGCGGCATCGATCGTATCCAGCATCTCGGGCAAGGTCATCGCGCCCGCGCCGCGCTGCGCATAGGCGCTCACACGTCCCGCCCGTGAGGGCTCAAGCATCGCCGACAGCGTGACCCCCGCCGCTATGTCGGCTGCGCCCGCAAGGTCAAACACCGGACCCGTCCGCCCCGGAAACACTTCCGCGCCCTCGCCGCCGCCCGCATAGCCGACATCGCCGGGCGTCAACAGGTTCAGCACGCGGTCCGGCAGGTCCAGCGTTTCCGGCTCCAGCGTCGCGAGTAGCGCCTTCAGCGCCCGGCGCTGCTCCGCAGCCGCCACGGGCACTGCCGGCGGCGTGCCATCTCCGTTCACGGAATAACGGAAATCGAGACCGCCAATGAACTTTGCCGCCGCCTCCACCTGATAGCGGTGATAGAGATAGACCGGCACGATCACGGAATTGAGGTCCGAACTCGCCCGCCCGGCGGCCAGCGCGCCAAGCCCGAACTGGCCAAGCGCAATCTTGCGCACCGTCATCACCTCGTCCAGCGCTGCCACAGGGTCAGCGCCATTGTCCCACACCGAGGCATAAGGATGCGCGGTTTCCTTCGTGCGGGCATGCTCGTCCGACACGAAGCGCAGCCCCGCGCCGTAGGCATCCGCCACCATCGCATCCAGCGCGGCCGGATCATCCGCCCCGCCGTCAAACTCCGTATACAGCCATTTCACCGTGAATATGTCCCAGGCGCCAAGCCCGCTCGCATAAGCCTCGGAGAAGTCCAGCCCGCCGTCCGCCACCGGTTTCACCCAGGGGGCAGGGTAGTCCATCACCGAGGCGCGATCATTGCCGCTCGCCGCAAAGTTATGTGCAAAGCCCAGCGTATGGCCCACCTCATGCGCCGACAGCTGCCGGATGCGCGCCAGCGAAATCTCGATCGGATCATCCGCCGCCCCGGTGCCCGTTTTCGCTGCGCCCGCCAGCCCCTCGAAGATCATCCGGTCCTGGCGCACGCGCTGCGAGCCGAGGATGACATTCGCCTTCAGGATCTCGCCCGTGCGCGGATCGGAGACGCTTCCGCCGTATGACCATCCCCGTGTCTGCCGGTGCACCCAGTTGATCACGTTATAGCGCACGTCCAGCGGATGCACGTCCTCCGGCAAGACTTCCACCCGGTAGGCATCCTTGAAGCCCGCCGCCTCGAAACCTTGCGCCCACCAGCTTGCGCCCTCGATCAGCGCATTACGGATTTCCTCCGGCGCGCCATTGTCGACATAGAAGATGATCGGCTTTTTCACCGGGCTCGCCGCCGCCGAAGGGTCCGTCTTCTCCAGCCGGAAGCGGCGCGACAGCCGCGTCACGATCTGCTCGCCCAGCGGCGCCGAGAAGTCATAAAAGCCCATCCCGATATTCGCCGTACGCTGATCGAAGGCGCGTGGCCGATAACCCTCGTCCGGCAGGCGCACGAAGGAGTGGTGCAGAACCAGCGTCACGGATCGTCCATCCGCCGCCGTCGCGCTCGTCTCCGCGTTCGGCTTTGAAGTGTCAAAGGTCAGGAAGGCATCAATCTCGGAATTGTCCGGAAAGGACAGCACGCTCGCCGCATCCGGCATCGACCGGTCCGCCGCCAGCCGGTAATCGCCCGCGTCCTTGCCAAACTTCAGCGACCCCGCAAGGTCAAACGCATCCCGCGTCAGGAACCCCGTCAGGTCCACCAGCACGCGCCCGTCCGGCCCGGTCGCCAGCACGTCTGACGACCAGAGGAACGAGGTGGCAAAGCTCTGCTGAACCGATTTCTGCTCCGCCGCCCGGCCGGAGGTTGCCCGGTAGCGCCAGTTCTCCTGCTCGGCGATCACCTTGCCGCCAATCTTCCGGAAACGGACAATCTCGCCGGACGAGGCATTGCCCCGGTCGAGGCCGATCGGGTTCGAGCCCAGCCCCGCCGTCAGCCCGGTCGAATAGATGAAGCGTACCGACACCCCATCCGCCCCCGGCGCGGGTAGGGCCGCCAGCACCTTTGCGGCATCCTTGTCGACATAGAGATCAAGGAAGCCGGGCCTCGCTTCCAGCCCCGCCACCCGCTCGCCCAGAGTTTTCGTCTTGCCCTCGGCCTCCGCATAAGCCGGCCCTGCCGCCAGCAGGAAACAGGCGGCAATCATCGCGAAAAGTCTCATGGCAGTTCCCCGCAGGCTTGGTCTCTCCGGCACGTTAGGGCGAATGCCTCCCAAAGGACAAGCAGCCCGGCCCGGTGCCCCGCTTGACCCGGCGATCGTCTGTCACTACGGCCCCATGCTTGCCGGAATGCCCGAAAGCAGGCATATTCAGGCCAGTTTCAACAACCCCGAGAGGAGTTCTCCCATAGCTCGCAGACCCGAAGCCGAAGCGCCCGCCAAGAAACAGGTAGGCCCGCGCATCAACGAAGATATCCGCGCCACGCGCGTATTGCTGATTGACGAGAATGGCGAGAAACAGGGCGTGATGCCCCTGGCCGCTGCGCTGGATGCCGCGCGCGAAGCCTCGATGGATCTCGTGGAAGTTTCCGTCGGCCAGGAAGTGCCGGTCGTCAAAATTCTCGATTACGGCAAGCTGCGCTTTGAAGAGCGCAAGAAGAAGGCCGCCGCCCGGAAGAAGCAGAAATCGTCCGAGCTGAAGGAAATCAAGATCCGGCCGAACATCGACACGCACGATTACGAAGTGAAGGCCCGCGCCATCCACCGCTTCTTCGAAGAAGGTGACAAGGTGAAAATCACCCTGCGCTTCCGCGGCCGCGAAATGGCCCACCAGCATCTCGGCATGGAACTGCTCGAGAAGGTGAAGAAGGATTTCGAGGAAACCGCCAAGGTCGAACTCGAACCGAAACTCGAAGGCAAGCAGATGACGATGGTCCTCGCGCCGCGTTGAGCTACGCGGGTACGATCGAGGCTGTTTCTGCCTATCTCTGCTCAATCCCGGACGGCGGCCCTTTGCGGGTCGCCGTCGATGGGCGAACCGCCTGCGGAAAATCCACTTTCGCCAGCGCCCTCAGTGAATGCCTTGCTTCATGCGGGCGCCCTGTTTTGCAAACGACCATCGACGGTTTCCACAATCCGAAGTCCGTCCGCTATGCACGCGGTCGCCTCTCCCCAGAGGGGTATTACCGCGATGCGCGCGACCTCGCGGCCATCCGGCGCGAACTGCTGGACCCGCTAGGGCCGGGTGGAACCGGCATTATTCGCACCGGGACTTTCGACCTTGAAGCAGACCTCCCAAGGCTGGAGGAGGGGGTTCGCGTCCCGGCAGATGCTTTGCTCATCGTGGATGGAACGTTCCTCAGTCGCCCCGAACTTGCGCCGGGCTGGGACGTGCACATCTTTCTCCGCACCAGCCTGCCGGTCGCCCGTGAGCGGGGTATCTTCCGTGATTGTCAGGCCGGTGCAGCCCGCTCGCAGGTCGAGGCCATCTATGACACGCGCTATCTTCCGGCCTTCGATCTCTATCTCGCCGAGGCAGATCCTGAAGGCCGGGCGGACGTCGTTATCGATCTGGAAGATTTTTCGGCGCCTCGCATCGTTCGGATCCCAATTGCCCGCCCCGGGTAGGGCGACGTGCCATCCAGCGCCCCTTTCGGTCGCCCCCCTCAGCGCCTTCTTCGTTCGCGCCTCGCGTCCCCACCCAAAATCCTCAACCTCACTTCACACCCACGGATCCATTCCCCCTCCACCACGCCAGCCCCCAAAAGAGTCGCCAGATTTCCCACAAGTGAGTGAATAATCGCACAGTGTTTGGCCGGCGCCCTGATTTTCATGCCCTTGCATCCCGTCTGGATACTCCACACGGGACTTGTGGACGGTTTCTGGAGTGTTTTGATCAGCCTTGGGGTGCGAAATCGCGCAGGCCGCAGGCGACCCCTTGATTCCTTCGTCCGCCTCCTTCATAAGCCGCCACTTCCGGACTCCGGGGCGACGGCATTGCCCCACTGTCCGTGTATCCCGGGCCGCCAGAACTGGTGTGAGCTCTACAGTTTGAGGAGAAAAACATGCCGAAGATGAAGACCAAGAAGGCCGCTGCAAAGCGGTTCAAGATCACCGCGACCGGAAAACTGAAGCATGGCGTGGCCGGCAAGCGCCACCGCCTGATCAGCCACAACTCGAAATACATCCGCCAGAACCGCGGCACGTCCGTCGGCGCCAAGGCAGACGAGTCCCGCGTCAAGAAGTACCTGCCTTACGGCTTGTAACTTCTGAATTTTTTGATCTTGAACACGAACTGACAGGAGGCCTCAATGCCCCGTTCACGCGCCAAAGTACCCGCCCACGCCCGCCACAAGAAGATTCTGAAGCAAGCCAAGGGCTTCCGCGGCCGCCGCAAGAATACCTTCACCAACGCCGCCGCCGCTGTCTGGAAAGCCGGCGAATACGCCTATGTCGGCCGCAAGGTGAAGAAACGTTCCTTCCGCTCGCTCTGGATCCAGCGCATCAACGCCGCTGTCCGCATCCATGACGAAGCGCTGACTTATTCCAGCTTTATCAATGGTTTGACCAAGGCCGGCATCGAAGTTGACCGCAAGGTCATGGCCGACCTCGCCGTGCGTGAGCCGGAGGCGTTCGGCGCCCTCGTCTCCCAGGCCAAAGCTGCCCTCGCTTAAGGATACAGGCAAATGAGCAAGTCCCCCAGCAGCGTCCTCCACCCGAGCAAAAAGCCGCGCGTCAAACGCCGGAACTCCAAGTGGACCGCCAACCTCTCGAAGCGCGCCAATATCGGCATTTTTGGCAACACCAAGAAGGCCCGTAACGCCCGCAAGAAAGCTGCCCGCGCGTAATCTGAGCGCGCCCGCTGGCACATCGCCGGCGCCTGAATTAAGCCTCCCGTGACCCTGTCGCGGGAGGCTTTTTACATGGGCGTTTCGAAGCTGAGCGGAGCCATCCGGATCGGACTGGGCGTAAGCCTCGTCCTGTTCGCAGGCGCGGCCGGCTTCCTGCAGCGCTCGCCCTGGATCCTGCCGTTCATGGGTCTCGGCTTCACCTCCGCCTACCTGTTCGGCCAGCTGCGCCTGTGGCGGGTCGCTCGCAGGACCGGGAAACTGAAGCGCTACTGGCTGCAACTGCCGGCCGATACCGCCGTGCAGCTGGTTCTCGTCTCGGTGCTCTACCTTATCGGCTTCGGCCTCAGCGCCCTCATCAGCGGCGGGGTGGCGGTGGCGGCCTTCGCGCCCGGCGATGCGATCTGGCCGCTGGGCGTCGGTGCGGCGGCCTCCATCCTCGGGCTCTATATCGACCGGATCGAAGGCCATCCCTCCAGCTTCTTGCCGGCCTGGATGACCTCGGATCAGGACGAAGAAGCGCCCGGCGATGACCTGCGCCTGCTGCCGGAACCTGTCACGGTCGACTCCTTCTTTGCGGCTCAGCAGGCTGTGCTGGTCGAGGCCGACCCGCAAGCCGCGGCGGACCTCTCGGCGCGCTCGCCCGGGCTCAGTGATGACGACATCACCCGCGTCGAGGCCCGCCTCGGGCGCGCGCTGCCGGAACTGCTGATCACCCTCTACAAGCGCCAGAACGGCGGGTCGGTGACCAGCGTCTGCATCCCCAATCCGGGCGTGGAGGATGCCAGGCGCTACACCGACGTGCTGATGCCGTTCGGCGGCTATAACGACCTCGTGCCGGCCGACACGCTGCGGACGGTGTGGGACACGGTCTGCGACTATGCCGATCCGGAGGCGCCGGACGATGCCGCGCAATTCCCTGAGGGGGCGAAGGCCCAGCTGGTTCTGGCCCAGTGGTACAGGGAAACCCTGTTCCTCGACTATAACCAGCCCGGCGCGCCGAGGGTCGGCTATACCGATTTCGACCGTTATGACACCGACGGAAACCGGGACACGGTCACCTGGTGGAAGGACTTTGAGACTTTCTTTGCCGCCTTGCGCCATTACGAGCCGGCTTGAGGCCCGATTCTAGCGGGTTGGCGTGGGGCGCGGACGCCGCTAAACAGCGCGCTGGTTTTCCGGAAGGGGCATGACGTGTCCGACATTACATCCATCGAGCAGGAAGCGCTGGCGGCCATCAAGGCAGCGTCCAGCCTTGACGCGCTGGACGCCGTGCGCGTCGCCGAGCTCGGCAAGAAGGGCCGGGTCTCCGGCCTGATGGGCACGCTGGGCGCCATGGCGCCGGAAGAGCGCAAGGAAAAGGGGCCCGCCCTCAACGCCCTCAAGACCCGCATCGAAGACGCCGTGCGCAGCCGCAAGGGCGCGCTGGAGGCCGAAGCCCTCGAGGTCCAGCTGGTCCGCGAAAAGGTAGACCTGACCCTTCCTGCCGCGCCGCTGGCGGGGGAGGGCGCGCTGCACCCGGTGATGCAGGTGTTCGAGGAGATCGCCGCGATCTTCGGCGACATGGGCTTCCGCGTGGCCGAAGGTCCGGACATCGAGGATGACTGGCACAATTTCACCGCGCTGAACTTCCCCGAAGGCCACCCGGCGCGCGAGACGCATGACACCTTCTTCCTGAAGCAGGGCGACAATGCGCTGCCGAAAGTGCTCCGTACCCATACGAGTCCGGTTCAGGTGCGTACCATGATGAGCGAGAAGCCGCCGATCCGCATCCTCGTGCCGGGCCGGGTTTTCCGCAATGACTGGGACGCGACGCATACGCCGATGTTCCACCAGGTCGAAGGCCTCGTCATAGAGGAGGGCATCCATATGGGCCACCTCAAGGGCTGCCTCGTGGATTTCGTGAAGGCCTTCTTCGAGGTCGACAATGTAACGGCGCGTTTCCGGCCGCACTTCTTTCCGTTCACGGAGCCTTCGGCCGAGATGGACGTTCAATGCCAGCGCTCCGGCGGCGTTGTCGAAGTCGGCAAGGGCACGGACTGGCTCGAAGTGCTCGGCTGCGGCATGGTCCATCCGAACGTGCTGCGCAATTGCGGGCTTGATCCGGCCGTCCACCAGGGCTTTGCCTTCGGCATGGGTGTCGACCGTCTTGCCATGCTGAAATACGGCATGCCCGACCTGCGGCCCTATTTCGAGGCGGATCCGCAATGGACCCGTCATTACGGCTTCTCGCCCTGGCTCACGCCGTCCGTCAGCGGAGGGTTGTCGTGACAGCCTCCGCCGACTGGCGCGCCCTGAAACAGTTTCGGTTCGGCGACAGCCCCGGGCTGGCCGACCGGCTGGCCGCGCTCGTCGTCGCCGGGGCCAAGACCGCGACCTGTTCGGCGGCCTCGCTTGGGGAGGAAACGTCTCTGGGTGAGCAGCAGGTTGTGCTGTCCGGCGACGGTGTTCCAGTTGCAGTGATCGAGACACTGTCGCTGCAAGTCCTGCCTCTTACCCAGGTTACGCCCGCACAAGCCGCGCTGGAAGGCGAGGGCGACCTCAGTCACACCTACTGGTTTGATGCGCACAAGGACTATTTCACGCGTGAAGGCACCTATGCGCCGGACATGCAGGTGATTTTCGAGACGTTCCGTCTCGCCCAGATACTGGACGCAGACTTCGCCGCCCGCGCCGCCGAACACGTCAAGGCGGAGCGCGAAGAAGCGCGCGCCGCAGGCTATACCGCTCCTGGAGCCGCTGCATGAAATTCACTCTTTCCTGGCTGAACGACCACCTTTTCACCAAGGCTTCGCTCGACGACATCCTTGGCTATATGGGCAAGGCGGGTCTCGAGGTCGAGCATGTCACCGACCCGAAGAAGGCGCTGGCACCGTTCACGGTCTGCAAGGTGCTGGAGGCCGAACCTCATCCGCAGGCGGACAAGCTGCGCGTGTGCAAGGTCGAGACGATCGACGGCGTCAAACAGATTGTCTGCGGTGCACCGAACGCGCGGGCCGGCATGACGGCAATCTATGCGCCGCTCGGCACCTGGATTCCGGGTCTGGGCATGGCGCTCGACAAGAAGCCGCGGGCCATCCGCGGCGTCGAGAGTCATGGCATGATGTGCTCCTCTCGCGAGCTCGAGATCGGCGATGACCATGACGGCATCATCGACCTCAGCGGCGACTATACAGTGGGCATGCCGGCCTCCGAGGCACTCGGCGCAACTGATGCCGTGATCGATTTCGAAGTCACGCCCAACCGCCCCGACTGGCTCGGCGTGCAAGGGATCGCGCGCGACCTCGCTGCTGCGGGCGCCGGCCGTTTCCTGCGCAACGACGCGAAGAAAGTACCGGGTTCGGGCGATTGCCCGGTCGAGATCAAACTTGAGGCGCCGGAGGCCTGTCCGGTGTTTGCCGGCGCGCTCGTGCGCGGCGTCACCAATGGTCCGTCCCCGGACTGGATGCAGGCACGCCTCAAGGCGGCCGGGCTTCAGCCGCGGTCTTTGCTCGTCGATATCACCAACTATATCTCGCTCGACCGGGCGCGTCCGCTGCACGTCTTTGATGCTGCGAAGTTGACCGGCGCCGTAGTGGCCCGGCTTGGGCGCAAGGGCGAGAGCCTTGAGGCGCTCGACGGAAAGACCTATCAGATCACGGAAGAGATGTGCGTGATCGCAGACGGCTCAGGCGTGATCGGCCTCGGCGGCGTTATGGGCGGCATGTCCACCGCCGTCTCGGCCGAGACGACCGATGTGTTCGTCGAAAGCGCCTGGTTCGATCCGCTTCGCACCGCGCGCACGGGCCGCGTGACCGGCATCCATTCAGACGCACGCTATCGTTTCGAGCGCGGCGTGGATCCCCAAAGCTGCGTGGACGGACTGAATCTCGCCCTCGCCTTGATCCTCGAGTATGGCGGCGGCACAGCCACCAAGGCGCGGATCGAAGGCGGTGTTTCCGCGCGCACACAGAAGGTTACCTTCTACCGCGGCGACGTGGAGCGCCTGACGGGCCTCGTCGTCAAGCCTGCGGAAATGAAGCGCATCCTGAAGGACCTCGAGATCGACATCGAGGATGCAGGCGATGCCTGGTATCTGATGCCGCCTTCGCACCGGTTCGACATCGATCGGTCGGCGGACATTGTAGAAGAGATCGCGCGTCTTGTCGGCTATGACCAGCTGCCGACCACGTCCTTGCCAATGCCGGAAGGCCTGAAACAGGGCGTTGCGGCGACGCGGCAGACGCGCGTTGCGATCGCGCGCCGGACGATGGCTGCGCGCGGCTTCCTGGAAGCAGTGACCTGGAGCTTCATGGCGAAGGAGCATGCGGGCCTGTTCGGCAAGACCGAAGAGGCGCTGACCGTGGCCAATCCGGTGGCGAGCGAGCTCAACTACATGCGCCCCTCGGCGCTGGGCAATCTTGCCCAGGCTGCGCAGCGCGCCGCCAATCGCGGCGAGCGCAGCATCCGCATTTTCGAAGCCGGCCCGATCTATCTGGGTGATGGTCCGAAAGATCAGCGTACGGTGATTGCCGGCCTCGTCCAGCCCGCCGCCCAGCGCCACTGGCAAGGCGCGCCGCAAGCCTATGACGCTTTCGCCGCCAAGGCCGACCTCCTGGCGCTGCTCGCGGCGCTTGGTCAGTCTGCGGACAAGTTCCAGATCGGCCCGGCGACGCAGCCGCACTGGCATCCCGGCCAATCAGCCAGCCTGCGGCTTGGCCCGAAGATGACGGTCGCCAATTTCGGCGCGATGCATCCGGGCGTGCTGAAGGCACTGGACGTCGATGGCCCGATCTATGCGTTCGAACTCAACCTCAATGCTCTGCCGGTGATGAAGGCGAAGTCGACCAAGACCAAGCCGGTCCTGGAACGCGCAGACCTGACGCCCATCCGGCGCGACCTTGCCTTTGTGGTGGACGCTGGCGTGGCGGCCGGCGAACTCGTAAAGCATGCGCAGGGCGCCGAGAAGTTGCTTGTCTCCAAGGTGGACGTGTTCGACGTCTACCAGGGGCAGGGCGTGCCTGAGGGCAAGAAATCGGTGGCATTCGAGGTGACGATCCAGCCGCGCGAGGCGCTGAAGGACGACCAGATCCAGGCCATCATGGACCGGATCATCGCTTCCGTGGCAAAAGGAACGGGCGGCGTGCTGCGCGGATAGCAGCGCCCGGAAAGAGGGCCGGAGACATGCAGCGTTGGCTCTATCAGCAACTGGTGCCGGAGGCGCGGGCGTCGGGCATCTCGCTGATGAACCTCGTCATCGTCGGTCTTGTGCTGCTGTCCTTCCTGTTCCTCGCGCTCGAGACCGAGCCGACGCTGAACCAGCAGCCGGCCTGGGCGCAGCTGTTTGCCGTGTTCAATGTCACCGTCGTGATCATCTTCGCGGTGGAATATGTGGCACGCATCTGGGTGGCGGGGATTGATCCGCAATACCGTGGCGTGGGCGGGCGGCTGAAATATGTGACGCGGTTCTATTCGGTCGCTGACCTCATGGCGTTCCTGCCGGAGTTGGTGGTGATGCTGATGGGCGGTGGCGGCTCGCTGCTGGTGCTGCGCGTGCTGCGGCTGGCGCGGCTGATCAAGATCGCGCGTTTCATTCCGGCCTTCGATGCGCTGGGCGCGGCGCTGCGCCGGTCCTCCTCGCAGCTTCTGACCAGCCTCGCGGTGGCGCTGACACTTGTCTATGTCTCGGCGGTGCTGCTCTATTTCGTCGAAGGGCTCGGCGGGCAGCAGCAGGAAGAGTTTGCCTCCATCCCCCGCGCGCTCTGGTGGGCGGTCGCCACGCTGACGACTGTGGGCTATGGAGATGTCTATCCGGTCACGCCGCTCGGGCGTTTCTTCTCGGCGATCATCGCGATTGCAGGCATCGGCGTCGTGGCGCTGCCGGCGGGCGTGTTTGCAAGCGCCTTCTCGGATGAACTGAAAGAACGCCGCGAGCGGGGAATGCGCGAATGACGAAACAGGGCGAGACGCCGAAGATTGCGATTGCCGGCGTGGCGGGGCGCATGGGGCGCCAGCTGGCCGCGATGGTGATCGACCGTGGGCTGACGCTCGCGGGCGGCAGCGAAGTGGCGGCGGCCGGTGTGTTCGATGAAGATATCGGCACGCTGGCCGGGCGCCGGGCGCTGGGCGCTTGGCCGTCGCCGGATGCGCGCGAGGCAGCTATCGGCGCGGATGTGTGGATCGATTTCACCCGGCCGGAGGCGACACTGGCCGCGCTGGATGCGCTGGAGGCAACGCCAGTGCGAGCCGTGGTGATCGGCACCACCGGCTTCAGCGCAGCGCAGGACGCGGCAATCCTCAAGGCGGCGGGTCGGTTTGCGATTGTGAAGGCGGGCAACTTCTCCGTGGGCGTTAACCTGCTGCAGGCGCTGACACGCCTTGCGGCATCGCGTCTCGGGGCAGGGTGGGACATCGAAATTCTCGAGTCGCATCACCGGCTGAAAATCGACGCCCCATCCGGCACGGCGCTGATGCTGGGCGAGGCAGCGGCAGAGGGGCGCGGGCAGCCGCTGGGGGAGATCCTGGCGAAGCCATATCTCGGGGCCGACGCGCCCCGCAAGGAAGGCGAGATCGGCATGGCCGTGCGGCGCGGCGGGGGCATTTATGGTGAACACGAAGTAATGTTCGCCTCGTCCCGCGAGGTGGTGCGGCTGTCACACATGGCGCTGGACCGGGCCGTGTTTGCCGAAGGCGCGGTGCAGGCGGCAGTCTGGGCGATGGGCCAGAAGCCGGGTCTCTACGGCATGGATGATGTGTTGGGTCTCGGCCACACCGGCTAAGGAAAGCGCGGCCCTGTCAGCCGAATGCGCCTTGACGCGCCGCAGCATCGTGACAACGTGACAGTCCTGTAAAGTCGTTTTCCCGCTCCAGAAGAGACATGATCGGCATCGTTGTCGTCAGCCATGGCAGACTTGCCCACGAACTCGTTGCGGCGGCAGAGCATGTCGTCGGGCGGCTTCGGCGTGCGCGCGCCGTGTCGATCGATGCGGACGACGATCTCGACCAGCGGCGCGATGCAATTCTCGAAGCGGTGAAGGCCTGTGATACGGGCCGCGGCGTGGTCGTGCTGACGGACATGTTTGGCGGCACTCCGTCAAACCTTGTTCTCTCGCTGCGCAGCCGTGCACGGCTGGAAATCGTGTCCGGCGCGAACCTCCCGATGCTGATCAAACTGGCCCAGACGCGCGAAGTCCTCAGCCTTGAGGAATGCGCGCATGACGCCGCCGAAGGCGGGCGCAAGTACATCACCATCGCGTCCGACATCCTCGCAAAGCTTGCCGACTGCGGATGAGTGACGCGTTTCCGGCCGTCCGGCGTGCAACCATTGTCAACCGCAAAGGCCTCCACGCCCGGGCGTCGGCCAAGTTGGCCAAGCTTGCGGCGGAGTTCGACGCCCAGGTATTCGTCAGCCATGAGTGCGAAACGGCGGATGCCCGCTCGATCATGGACCTCTTGATGCTGGTCGCCCACACGGGCTGCGTGGTCGAAATCAAGGGCAGGGGCGTTCAAGCGGACGAGGCCGTGAACGCCATCGCCCGCCTGATTGATGAAGGCTTCGGGGAAGACGCCGGTTAAGCGGCTTTCCGCTTCGACTTGCGCACTTCGTATTTGTTCAGCGCGTGCAGGTAGGCCTTGGCGCTGGCGACCAGCGTGTCGGGGTCAGACGAGCGGCCCGTCGCCATGATGCCGTCGCCGTTGAGACGCACCGACACTGTAGCCTGCGCATCCGTGCCGCCGGTGACGGCATGCACCTGGTAGAGTTCCAGCACGGCCTGATGCGGCACGATCAAGCGGATCGCGTTGAACACGGCATCGACGGGCCCGTTGCCGCGGGCGATGGCGTATTTTTCCTCGCCGTCCACCACGAGATCGATTTCTGCCGTCTGCGGACCATCGGTGCCGGCCACGACCCGCAGGCGCTTGAACGCAATGCGCTCGCCCTCGGCGGCGAGCTGCTCGTCGACGAGTGCGACGATGTCGTCATCGAAGACATGCTTCTTGCGGTCGGCAAGGTCCTTGAAGCGCTTGAAGGCGTCGTTCAGCGCCTCGCCCTCGATGAAATAGCCCATCGATTCAAGCTTGTCGCGGAAGGCGTTGCGGCCTGACAGCTTGCCCATCACGAGCGAGGTCTTCGCGACGCCGACATCTTCCGGCTTCATGATCTCATAGGTTTCGGCATTCTTCAGCATCCCATCCTGGTGGATGCCGCTCTCGTGCGCGAAGGCGTTCTTGCCGACGATGGCCTTGTTATACTGGACCGGGAAACCGGTGATGCGGCTGACCATCGCCGAAGCTCGGGCGAGATAGCGTGTGTCGATGCCGGTCTCGTAAGGCAGCGAATCGCCGCGCACCTTCATCGCCATCACGATCTCTTCCAGCGCGGCGTTGCCCGCGCGCTCGCCAAGACCGTTGATGGTGCACTCGACCTGGCGCACGCCATTGGCAACACCGGAGAGGGAGTTGGCCACCGCAAGGCCCAGATCATTGTGGCAGTGGGCCGACCAGATCACCTTGTCCGAGTTCGGAATGTTTTCGATCAGACGGCGGATGAGATCGCCATACTCGTGCGGATGCGAATAGCCGACCGTGTCGGGTACGTTGATCGTGGTCGCGCCGGAGGCAATCGCGGCGTCGATACATTTGCAGAGGAAGTCAAACTCTGTGCGGGTTGCATCCTCGGCGCTCCACTCGACATCATCGACAAGGTTGCGGGCCTGGGCGACCGAGCGCCCCACCGCTTCGAGCACGGCGTTCGGCCCCATCTTCAGCTTGTGCTTCATGTGCACGGGGCTCGTGGAGATGAAGGTGTGGATGCGCGGGCGCGCTGCCTTGCGGACGGCTTCGCCGCAGCGGTCGATGTCGGCGGGGGTGGAGCGGGCGAGGCCGCAGATCACCGAACGGGTTGATTGGGCGGCGATGGCGCTTACGGCGGCGAAGTCTCCGTCAGACGCTGCGGGGAAACCAGCTTCGATGATGTCGACGCCCATCTCCTCGAGCAGGAGGGCCAGTTCGAGCTTTTCGTTATGCGTCATGGAGGCGCCGGGCGATTGCTCGCCGTCGCGCATGGTTGTGTCGAAAATCAATACGCGGGGTTTCGTCGCGGATTTCGCGGGGGATTTCGAGGTCATCGGAAGTGGCTCTGCGGTGGGATCAGGGAGAAGGGGCTCAGGTCGTCTTCAGCATCCCCTGGCCGCGCAGCCGCCCTTCAGCTGAAGGCGGCCGGCTCCGGCCAGGGGCCGGTAAGCAGTAGCAAAAGGGGCAAGAGTTTGCGCATCAAGGCACTAATCGCCGCGTTTCTGCCTGCTGTCAACGCTGGCAGACGCTGTTTCGGGAACATCTTGCCAGGCCTTCCGGGCTCGCCGGACCACGAAAATGACGATCCCGGCATACAGGCCCGCGGCCAGCAGGCCGAACAGGATCGCCGTCACCGGGTTGCCCTCGAAGGCCGAGACGACCGTCTTCCAGCCGACCGCGACCAGCGCGATCTTCGGCAAGATGCCGAGGCCCATGCCGATCCAGTAATCGCGGAACTTTGCGGAGCTGGCCCCGAAGGCCATGTTGACGATCAGGAAGGGCCCGGCCGGTACGCTGCGCACCACGGCGCTGGCGATCAGGGCGTTCTGGCCGATCAGGCGCGAGAGTTTCTGCGCGCGCGGCCCGGCATAGCGGCGCACGGCCGCTTCGCCTCCGGCCCGGCCGATCCAGAAGGTGAGCGCTCCAGACACCATGTTGGCAACCCAAGCATAGACGGCGCCGGGCAGCGGCCCGAACACCGCAATGGAGGCGGCGATCAGCGCGAATTGGGGAACACCCAGGAAGGCCGCGACACAGAAAACGATCACGACCGCCGGCAGGCCCCATGGGCTGCCCGAGAGGCTCTCCAGCCAGGCAAGGGATTCCTCCCGGCCCGGCAGGATGCCTGTCTTGCCGAGTGCAAAGACGCCGAGCGCCAAGACAAGCAGGCCGAGCCCGATATAGAAGGCGCGGTGGTTTGCAGGCGCGGGGGCGGTCGTCTCGTCAGTCATGGCGCGATCAGGTGCGATACAAGGCGCGCGTCGTCAATCTTGCGATGGCAGAGCGCCGATCAGGCATCGGCAAGGATCTTCTCACTCATTGCCCAGAGCTTTTCGGCCCGGGCATCATCGCACACCCATTCGCGCGCATGCTCCCAGCGCTGGCTGTCCGGCCCGGCGAGCTGCGCAACATCGCAATTCTCGCAATAGACGCCGCCCTTGCCGGCAAGTTTGGGCGAGGTGGCGGCCCAGACGGTGGTCGAGGCGCCCTGCTCGGGCGTCTTGAAGCTCGCCTGCACGGCGGGCGGGATGGTGCCGTCAGCATTCTTCCAGCCGAGCGCGACCATTTCCTCGTCCGGCAGGTGGCGTTGCAGCGGCGTGAAGATGCCGCCCGGATGCACCGAGAAGGCGCGCACGCCGATATCGCGGCCAAGCAGGTCAACGCCCAGCGCGAAGAGGGCATTGGCGGTCTTCGACTGTCCGTAGGCCTCCCATTTGTCATAGGGGTGGGTGTTGAAGTGCGGATCATCCCAGATCACGTCAGAGCGCGCGTGGCCGATCGAGGAAAGCGCCACGATGCGGGCGCCTTCGGCCGCCTGCAGCTGCGGCGCGAGTTTCATGGCCAGCGCCATGTGGCCGAGATGGTTGGTGCCGAACTGGCTTTCCCAGCCCTTGCCGACGCGGGCGAGGGGGCAGGCCATGATGCCGGCATTGTTGATCAGGAGGTTCAACGCCCGGCCGGTCCCGGCATAGTGATCGGCAAAGCCGCGCACGCTGGCGAGGTCGGCAAGGTCCATCGGCGCGATCTCGATCTCGCCGGCGACGCTGGCGAGCGCTTCGGATGCGAGTTCCGGACGGCGGGCGGGTACGGTCACGCGCGCCCCGGCCGAGGCGAGGGCGCGGACGGTTTCCAGCCCGATGCCGGAATAGCCGCCCGTGACGATGGCATTCTTGCCCTTGAGGTCGATGCCCTGGATGACTTCCTTGGCCGTACTCTTGGCATGAAAGCCGGAGCCGATCGGTTTCTGGTCCTGTGCCGCCATGGCTTGTCCTCCCTTTGGCGTGTCGCTGCGAACAGGGTTAGCCGCAGGCGGGCTAAGGGGCTACAGCTAACTCGGACATACAGTTGCAGCTGCTATCTCTGGAAGCCTGCCCCGCCAGCGCCTAAATCTGCCGCTATTGCGACCCACAAGAATGGAGAGCCGATCATGAAGATGCACAAGATGCTGGGCGCGGCGCTGCTTGTCTGCGTCCTTGCGCTGCCGGCGGCGGCGCAGTTCGGGCAGGTTCAGCGCACCCAGGCGGAAATCGCCCTCGAGGAAACGCAAGGCCGTCAGGCCAAGGCCAAGGCCGCACGCGAAGCGGCGGAAGCTGCCTGCGCTGCGAAGGACCTGGAGGGCTGTTTCAAGCTGGCTGACATGCAGCGCACCGGTACCGGCGGGCTGCAGGACCTGAAGGCAGCCGCCAAGACCTACAAGACGATGTGCGATGCCAAGGATGGCCGGGGCTGCGCGGGCCTTGCCTATCTCAACGTCCAGGGCCGCGGCGTCACCGAGAACCAGACCGAAGGACGCAACCTCTACAAAAAAGCCTGTGATTATGGTGATGTGAGTGGCTGCGCCGCCTGGGGCAACATGGCCTACACGGGCACTGGCGGGCGCAAGGACGTCGTTGCCGGAACGCAGGCGCTGAGTGATGCCTGCGACCGGGAATACGAATGGGCCTGCACGCGGATGCGCGATCTCGGCGTCTATAATCCCGAGGAAAACCCCTTCGACCGTCTGCGGGTCATCCGCGGCGAGTGATCAGCCTGCGGCGGTTTTCGCAGCGTCGGCAGCCGGCATGTCGGTGCGCGGCTGAGACATCGGCGCGACGTTTGACAGGTCCGGCACAGACGCGGCGCGGTTGATGTGCGCAACGGTGCGCTCGGGCGCGATCAGAAGGTCAGCGCTGACATGCGTGCGCTCTTCCACCCGCATGGACGGGGAGAAGGCCGCGCCTTCGAGACGCCCGCCTGCGCATACTTCAAGGGTCTTGCTGGCTTCGATATCGCCGCTGACGGCGCCGTGCACGATCAGGGTGGTGCAGCGGATGCGGCCCTCGATCTTGCCGGTGGCTTCAACAAGGATCAGGTCGTCGCCCTCAATCTCGCCGCGGATATGCGCGCCGATGATCACCGGGCCGGTGAAGTGCATCTTGCCTTCGAGCTTGCCGCCCGCTGCAATCGCATTTCCCATGCCGGACTTGGCGGGTTTTGCGGGGAGTTCGTTCCGGGTCGGTGTCACAGCCATGCCGAAGGTCCTTCTTTGCGCCCCATTCCACAGGTTAACCTATTGTTAACGAAAGAAGAAGGGTTCCTGCGGGATGCTTGCAAGAATTGTGCGGAAGGCGGCGTTGGCGGCTGCGGCGGTGCTGCTGGCCGCGTGCACGCCCGCGCCGGATGCGGCCAGCGTCCCGGAGACTGAGCCGGGCCTTCTGCCGCCCGGGGCGGAAGGCATCGACCTCTCGCACCATAATGGCGCGGTCGATTGGGCCCGTCTGGGCACGCAGCCGTTCGAGTTCGTTTATCTCAAGGCCACCGAAGGCACCGACCATATCGATGCCCGGTTTCACGAGAACTGGCTCGCCGCCACGCGGCTCGGCTGGCGGACCGGGGCGTACCACTTCTATCTTCTCTGCCGCGAAGGCGCCCCGCAGGCGGAGAACTTCATCCGCCAGGTCGAGGTGCGCGCCGGCACACTGCCGCCGGCTGTTGACCTTGAGCATGCCCATAACTGCAAGGCGCGCGGGCCGCGAGAGGAAACGCTGGCCGAGCTGCGCGCTTTCCTCGCCGCTCTCGAAACCGAGTATGGCCAGGTGCCGGTGATCTACACGACGCCCGCCTTCCATGCCGAATGGCTCGCGGGGGAGGGTTTCGACCGCCACCCCCTCTGGGTGCGCTCGCTCGATGGCCCGCCGGACCTGCCGCACGCCATCTGGCAATACTCGATGAAAGGCAAAGCCGCCGGCATCGACGGCCCGGTCGACCTCAATCGGGCGGCGGAGTAGCCGACTCTGAGTTGGGTAAGCCGAGCTCACGCGCCTGTGCAGGCGCAATGAGTTCCAGTTTCTCGATCGCAAGCGTGATGAAGAAAAACGGAATCAGCGCAACCAAAATCGCCACCTTCGCCCAGTCTGGAACGTTATACAGCAGCGCCAACCCCAATAACGGCAGTATGAATGTTAAGCTTGGCGTCCAAGGAATACCGGCCGACCACGAGAGTCGGGCGGAGCATTCCGGACAGTCGAAACCAAGCGCTCCGGAATTTCGATACCGCGCGCTGACGATAGGCAGTTGCCAACCGCATTCGGGACATTTCGCGGCCATTTCGCGTGCCTCCTAGAGAGACGAAAAATGATCAGAAAGTATCCGGCCAGTCAACCTTGGCGCGCGAGTGTGAAAGAAGCCCGCCTCCCGCGCGGCGCCCTCGCAGATATCCAGCACATACCGGTCAAGTCTCATGATTGAGCGGGACACGGCGAACTGATCCGGAGACAGAAAGCCGCGCTGAAGGTTGCCGATTGCGGCGTCCATCAGCGCGGCGATTTCCTCCGTATCCGCCTCATCTGCGAGGCGGCGGGAGAAGCCCTCAAGTAAGGGCTGGCCCATGCCTAGTTGCGGCTCTTGTCCACGAGGCGGTCATTCTTCGCCCAGTGCATCATGCCGCGCAGCTTCTCGCCAACTTCCTCGATCGAGTGGCTTGCCATCCGCTGGCGCATGGCGTGGAAGCCCGGCGCGCCGGCCTGGTTTTCCAGCACCCAGTTGCGCGCGAACGTGCCGTTCTGGATATCCTCAAGCACCTTCTTCATCTCGGCCTTCGTTGCCGAGTTCACGATGCGCGGGCCGGTGACATATTCTCCGTACTCGGCCGTGTTCGAGATCGAATAGTTCATGTTGGCGATCCCGCCTTCATAGATCAGGTCGACGATCAGCTTGGTCTCGTGGAGGCACTCGAAATAGGCCATTTCCGGCGCGTAACCGGCCTCGACCAGCGTCTCGTAGCCGGCCTTGATCAGCTCGACGATGCCGCCGCAGAGAACGGCCTGTTCGCCGAAGAGGTCGGTCTCGGTCTCTTCGCGGAACGAGGTCTCGATCACGCCGGCGCGCGTGTTGCCGATTGCCTTGGAATAGGAGAGGGCGACAGCCTGCGCCGTGCCGGTGGCATCCTGGTGGATCGCAATCAGGCCGGGCAGGCCGAAGCCCATCTGGTACTGCGCGCGCAGCGTATGGCCGGGGCCTTTGGGCGCCGACAGCGACACGTCGATATCCTTCCGGGGACGGATGAGGTTGTAGTGGATGTTGAAGCCGTGGCCGAACATGATGTGTTGGCCGGCGCGCAGGTGCGGCTCGATCTCGTTAGCAAACATCACGGCCTGTTTCTCGTCCGGCACGAGTATCATCAGCACGTCGGCCCACTTGGCGGCCTCGGCGGGTGTGACGACTTCCAGCTTCTCGGCTTCGCATTTCTTGCGGCTGGCCGAGCCTTCCTGCAGGGCGACCTTGATGTTCTTCACGCCGCTATCGCGCAGGTTCAGCGCATGGGCGTGGCCCTGGCTGCCATAGCCGACAACGGCCACCTTCTTCTTCTGGATCAGCGAGATGTCGGCGTCTTGTTCGTAGTAGATTTTCATGTGCGTTCGTAGGCTCCGCTAAGGGGTAAGTCGGGTTTCGGTTGGAGGGGATCCGTCAGGAGGCGCTGCAAGCCCAGCCGGGGCTGACATTGGCAATGCCGATGACGAGATTGTTGAGACGGTTTACCGGATCATCCGATCCGGCATGCCGGGAAAAACTGCGCATGCCACTGGTGGTCTGCGCCCGGGTGATGATGTCGTGGCTGTCGATCACAAGGCGGACGCTGCGCGAGCCGTCGGGATTGTGCGTCACGTCCTCACGCGGGCCATAGTCGGGCACCGAGCTGGCAGATGCTTCGATCAGCAGACCGCTGACAGCCTGCGCCGTGTCGCGTGGCAGCGTTGCCTTCAGCCGGCAAAGCGGGCCTGCGCCGTCGGGCACAGAGCGCGCGTCAAGCGTGAGCGCGCCCTCCACGGCGCTGACGTCATAGACATAGGTCGCGCCGCTCGGCGACGCCGTGTCGATGATCTCGATCAGCGAGTCGAAGCGCACGCCGTAAAGCTTCTGAGCGCGCTCGCGGATGGTTGCGGCACGTTCGATATCGCAGCGCATCTGCGCCGCCTCGGGGCTGAGAGCTGCGTCGAAAGCGGCATTCGACAGCTGGGCCGGGCAACCGGACGCCTGCGCCCATGCGAGCACGGGCACGGCGAAAGCCGCAAGGCCTGCCAGCGCACTGCGCCAGAGAGAAGGGGTCATCCTTTCTCCTTCCCGCGTTTGATCGACAGGACACCGGTCCGGCTGACTTCGACCAGGCCCAGCGGGCGCATCAGGTCGACAAACTGTGTCAGCTTCTCGGAGGCGCCTGTGACCTCGAAAATGAAGCTCTCGTTTGTCGTGTCTATCACATGTGCGCGGAAAATCTCAGCGATCCGTAGCGCCTCGACGCGTTTCTCTCCGGTGCCTGCGACTTTCACCAGCGCCAGTTCACGCTCGATGCCGGTCTTGGAATTGGTGATGTCGATGACTTCCGCCACCGGAACAAGCCGCAGAAGCTGCGCCTCTATCTGCTCGAGAATGTGCGGCGTGCCCTGGGTGACGATGGTGATGCGCGAACGGTTCTGGCTGGCATCCACTTCGGCGACCGTGAGGGAGTCGATGTTGTAACCGCGGCCCGAGAAAAGGCCGGTCACGCGGGCGAGCACGCCGGGTTCGTTATCGACCAGCACGGCAAGTGTGCGCCGCTCGATCTTCTCGTCCGATTGGGAGATGAAGTAAGCCGATTTCGGGCCTGCGCCGCTCGGGGGTGTCGTCGTATCGTTCATTGCGGGCCCTGGGTTTCAACAAGCGCCGCGCCGAACTTGTAGCCCGGCCGGCGTCCTTCGAGTTTGGATCTGAGTGCGTCCGACTTGCGGATCGCGTCGCGGCGGTCGTCGCTTTCCTGGTCGTCATAGCGCCCGACAATCTCGTCCATCCGGCGCGGATCAAGATGCGCCTGGAGTTCGGAGACGAGCAGGCGGCGGCATTCGTCGATATAGGCGGCGCTGTCATCGCCGCTTGGGCCGCCTTCGCGCGTCATCGCCTCGAGTTCGTGGTACACCCACATCAGCGCATCGAGGATCGGCGGGCGGTGGCCGCGGTAAGCGCCTTCCTTTTCGGCGCCTTTCTTTTCCGGCGTCAGGTTGGGGAAGAACATCCGTCCACGGTCTACCAGCGCCGAGATGGCAACCAGCAGGTTGGCCTTGTTGGCGAGGAAGCCGGCATCATTCGCCTGCATGTGGCGGGTGCGGGCAAACATCGCGCAGCGGGCCAGCGTTTCGATGGCCGCATTGCCCCAGTCGAGGCTGGCCGCATCGATGCTTTGGCGCAGGCGTTCGGTCTGCAGCTTGCGCTGGCGTTTGGTCTCCCCGCGGGCGATCAGCGCGCTGATCACGGCGACGAAGGCCGACACGATGGCGATCACCGCATCGCCATAGCTCTGGCCGAATGAGAGCAGTTCCGTCACTTCCATCGCCGTTCCCCCGGGGGTGCTTTTCTCAAACGAGCTTGCGGCCCGCCTCGCCGATTTCGTTACCCGTTATCTCGCCCAGAATCATCTGGTTGTGCGCAGAGCCCGACGGGATCATCGGCAGGCAATTCTCCGCCCGTTCGACCCGGCAATCGAACAACACCGGGCCCGGATGGTCAATCATTTCAAGGATCTTGGCGTCCAGCTCGTCCGGCCGGTCACAGCGGATGCCGTGCCCGCCCAGTGCCTTGGCCAACATCACGAAGTCCGGCAGGCTTTCCGAATAGGAGTGTGAATAGCGCTCGCCATGCAAGAGTTCCTGCCACTGGCGCACCATGCCCATCCATTCGTTGTTGAGGATGAACACTTTCACCGGCAGCTTGTGCTGCACCGCGGTTGAAAGCTCCTGCATCATCATCTGGATCGAGGCTTCGCCGGCAATGTCGATCACCAGCGCGTCCGGATGCGCAGCCTGCACGCCCACGGCCGCCGGCAGGCCATAACCCATCGTGCCCAGCCCGCCCGAGGTCATCCAGCGGTTCGGTTCCTCGAAATGATAGAATTGCGCCGCCCACATCTGGTGCTGGCCGACTTCGGTCGTGATGTAGGTCTTGCGGTCCTTGGTGAGTTCGTAGAGCCGCTCGACCGCGTATTGCGGTTTGATCACCTCGTCCGAGTTTGTGTAGGCAAAGCACTTGCGTGCCCGCCAGCCGTCGATCTGCGCGCGCCAGGGGCCCAAGTCCGGCATCTTGCGCTTCAGCGCCTTTATCTCGGTGATCAGCGCGTCGAGCGCTTCGGCGCAATCGGCCACCACCGGCACATCCACGCGCACGATCTTGTTGATCGAGGACGGATCGATATCGATGTGGATCTTCTTGGACTTCGGCGAGAAGGCATCGATACGTCCCGTCACACGGTCATCGAAGCGCGCGCCGACGCAGATCATCAGGTCGCAGTCATGCATCGCATTGTTGGCCTCGTAGCTGCCATGCATGCCCAGCATGCCCAGCCAGTCGGGATGCGAGGCGGGGAAGGCGCCGAGGCCCATCAGCGTCGAGGTCACCGGAAAGCCGGTCAGTTCCTGCAACTCGCGCAGTTTCTCCGCCGCGCGCGGGCCGGAATTGATCACGCCGCCGCCGGTATAGAAGATCGGCCGCCAGGCCTTGGTCATCAGGTCGGCTGCGGCGAGGATCGCCTCGCGCTTCGGCGTGCGCTCCGGCACATAGGTCGGCTTGAAGATGCCGTCCTTGCCGATGTACGGCCCGGTTGCGAACTGGATATCCTTCGGGATGTCGATCACGACCGGGCCCGGCCGGCCTGAGGTCGCCACATAGAAGGCCTCGTGCATGATCCGCGCGAGCTGGTTCACGTCGGTGACGAGATAATTGTGCTTGGCGCAGCTGCGCGTGATGCCGGTCGTGTCGCATTCCTGGAAGGCGTCGGTGCCGATCAGGTGCGTTGGCACCTGTCCGGTGATCACCACCATCGGGATCGAGTCCATCAGCGCGTCGGTGATCGGCGTCACCATGTTGGTCGCGCCCGGCCCGGAGGTCACCAGCGCCACGCCGCATTTGCCTGTCGAGCGGGCATAGCCTTCCGCCGCATGGCCGGCGCCCTGCTCGTGGCGCACCAGAACGTGGCGGATGGCATCCTGCCCGTAGAGCGCATCATAGATCGGCAGAACCGCCCCGCCCGGATAACCGAACATCACGCTGACCCCCTGCTCGCGCAGCGCCTCCACGACGATCTGGGCGCCGGTCATCATCCGGGGGGCGGCGGTGTCGGTCGCGGCAGGTTTTGCCTTGGTCTTGGTTGTCATGATGCGGGCTCGGGCTGGGAGGGCGTGGATGGAGGGGTATTGAGAGGGTCATCGGCCAAACAAAAAAGGGCCTCCGAGAGGAAGCCCTTTTCTGTGCGCACCCGCAACCGCCTGAAAGATCAGGCAGCTACGGGCGCCGAAGCTGTACTACGGTCATTTTGCGCAAGGGGCGTTTCCTCGAAGTCGTGGGCTCAGGCATAATCTTCCGCCTGAGCAGTGTCAATCTCCCTGTAAAGGGCAAAAATGACCCTCAAGCGGTCCCCCATCTCCGGGGAGGGAATGCGCGTCCAGAACGGAAACTGCCGCCCGATCCATGTGAACTGCCTTTTTGCATAGCGCCGCGTGTCGCGCTTTGCATTTTCGGCGGCCAGCTCCGGGCTCATCTCACCCCGGGCGAATGCCGTCAGCCAGGGCATGCCGCAGGCCTTCATCACCGGCAGTTCGGGATCTAGCCCCCGCACCACCAGCGCCCGCGCCTCGTTCATCGCGCCCTGCATCAGCATGCCTTCGAACCGGCGGTCGATCTTCTTGTAGAGCGCCGCGCGGGGCGGGGTAAGCGCAAACCCGGTCCATTCGCCCGGCTGCAGCACCGGCGGCTGGCGCTCCGTCTGGAAATCACTGAGCGAGCGGCCGGTGGCCAGCCATACCTCATAGGCCCGGGCGAGGCGCTGCTTGTCCCCGGTGCCCAGCCGCTCGGCCAGTTCCGGATCATTCGGCATCAGCCGCGCCCGCAGGCCGTCTGCACCCTCGGTATCGCTGATCGTGCGCACCTCGGCGCGAATCTCGTCCGGCACCGGCGGAATGTCGGAAAGGCCCTGCGTCAGCGCCAGCAGGTAAAGCCCCGTGCCGCCGACAAACACCGCCCGCTTGTTCTGCCGCTGCAGCGTCTTGATCACCGCGCGCGCCGCTTCCAGCCATTCGCCGGTCGAATAGCGCGTGGCCGGGTCGACATAGCCGAACAGGTGGTGCGGCACGCCCGCCATGTCCTCCTCGGTCGGCCTGGCCGAGATCACCTGGACATCGCTGTAGACCTGCATGGAATCGGCATTGATCACCTCGCCGCCAAGCCGCCGGGCGACTTCGATGGCGAGGGCGGACTTGCCGCTGGCGGTCGGGCCGTGGATGAGGATCGCAGGATGCATCCACCACACCTAAGGGCTTGCCCGGCCTGAGGAAAGACTCATAGAGACAGACCGTCATCGTGGGAGCCGCCTGAAGTGAGCACACAGTGGATTGTTGCCGGGGTCTGCCGGGAAGGGGCCTGCGACCTGCAAGCCATGCTGGCAAACCTTGTCGGCCTCGCCGGGGCGGTGCCGGATGGCTGGATCAGCCTGGCATCCGGTGACCCTTACCTGGCCGGGGCAATGCCGTTTGAAGGCGCCGCAGAGAAGGCGGAGCGGGTGCGCACCGCGATTGCAGAACACAATCTGCCGATCGACACCGCTGTCATGCCGCGCGCCCGTTTCGGCCGCAAGCGCCTGCTTATTTCGGACATGGACTCCACCATCATCGGGCAAGAGTGCATCGACGAGCTGGCCGATGCTGTCGGCCTCAAGCCGCAGATTTCGGAGATCACCGAACGCGCCATGCGCGGCGAGCTGGACTTTGAAGCCGCCCTAACCTCCCGCGTCGCCATGCTGCGCGGTCTCTCGCTGAACGAACTCGACCGCACCCTGCGCGAGCGCATCACGCTGAACGCGGGCGCCCGCACGCTGATCGCCACGATGAAGGCGCACGGCGCGGCCACGCTGCTCGTCTCCGGCGGTTTCACCTTCTTCACCTCCCGCGTGGCGCGGATGGCGGGCTTCGATGCCGACCTTGGCAACACGCTGCGAGATGACGGCGTGGCGCTGACCGGCGAAGTCGGCCGCCCTATCCTCGGGCGCGAGGCGAAACGCGAAGCGCTGATCGAAGCGGTCACGCAGCTCGGCACCTCGCCGGAAGACGCTATCGCCATGGGCGACGGCGCGAATGATCTCGACATGATCCGGGCCGCCGGTATCGGCGTCGCCTACAAGGCAAAGCCGCTCGTGGCAGCGGAGGCGAATGCCTCCATTCAGCATACGGATCTCACGGCGGCGTTGTTCTTCCAGGGCTATCGCGCTTCGGACGTCGTGAAAGGCTAGCCACCATGCCCTCCCTTCGCACACTTGCTTTCCAGGCCTGGTTCCGGGTCAGCCGCCCGATGACGCTCGGCGTGCGCGCCGCGGTCGAGAATGCTGACGGCCACGTCTTCATGGTGCGCCACACATACATCAATGGCTGGTTCATGCCCGGCGGCGGCATCGAGCATGGCGAGCCCGCCGCCGAGGCGCTGCGCCGGGAGCTGATTGAGGAAGGCGGGATCCGCCTGACCGCCGAGCCGAAAGTCTTCGGCTTCTACTCGAACCACCACAACTTCCGGAACGACCATGTCGTTCTCTACCATGTGCCGTGGGGCAGCTGGGAACAGGTGGCCGCCACCAGCCAGGGCGAGATTGCCGAAACCGCCTGGGTCGACCCGCACGCGCCGCCGGACGGCATCACCGCCGGCAACCTGCGCCGTCTCGAGGAACTCTATCGCGGCGTACCAGTCTCGCCGTGGTGGGCGCCCAAGACCTGATACGTCTTTCCGGAGACTTTCACCTCCGGCACGCGCCCGGTCGCCTCGAACTGCGTCCAGGCGGGTGCAAGGCTTGCCCAGAAGGGCAGGTGCTCGCTGCCCCACTGCGCGGCGAGATTTTCTTCGGTCATCGCGAAGGGAAACACGTGCACGTCCACCGCCTTCTGGCCGCCCTCCAAAGCGGCCTGCATCAGCGTCCAGATCTCTTCGATCACCGGGTCCGTCATCGCGAAGCAGCCAATCGACACGCAGGATCCGTGCACCATCAGGAAGCTTCCCGTCCTTCCATTGGCGCGGTCGAAGGCGTTCGGATAGCCGAGATTGAACGCGAGATGATAGTTCGAGGCCGGGTTCATCTGTGCCGGCTTCACGGTGTAGAATCCCTCCGGCGCCTGTCCGTCGCCCTCGCGCAGTTTCGGCCCCAGTGATCCGGATACGGAGCAGACCGGCCAGCTGCGGAAGGGCTTGAAGCTGCCATCCTCAGCCGCAACGAAGGCGGTCAATTCAGCCGGCACCTTGGTGAGGCGAAGGTAGACCGGGCTGCCCAGCTTCAGGCCCTGCGCCTCCAGCGCCCGTTCCAGCTGCGGCGCCTGAGCCGCGTAGGCTGCATCCGATCGCCGGGTCGACGGCACTGTGTCGGCCTCGGCAAAGGCAAACAGAGCCGGCAGGCAAAGGAAGGCGAGCGCCGCCAGCAGCAGCGCCAGGAGGTTCGGTCTTGGTCCAGCCCGGTATCGCATGTGCCAAGATTGGACGGCCAAACATGGCAAAGGTCGGGCAGCACCTAGCCCGTGCAGCGGCGCGCTTAAATTTTCCGTAGGCGGCGTTTACGATTTGTAGATCGAAGCAGGGTAGTCTTCGTCTTGTGACGGTCCTCCCCCTCCACGTCACAAAAGACCAAGGCGCGCCAGGCAATCTCCAGCCGCGTGCCGCCCTTGCGCCGGCTCCCCGTCCCCGGGAGCCGGCGTTTCAGTTTCAGGTGGCCCTGACCGCGCGCACATACTGCGCCGCCGTGTAGAGCGAAAGAGCCGCCGCCGCCCACAAGAGCAGAACCAGCGCCGCCGCACCGGCCCAGGCCAGCGGATCGGATCCTTCCAGTTGCTCGACGCCGGAAGGGATCAGCGCATAGGGCATCATCAGGCCAGTAATTGCGGCCATCTCGATGCCGGTCTTCAGCTTCGCCAGATTGCTCGGCGCGATCACGCCACCCGCCTCAGGCCGCGTGCGCAGCCAGGTCATGAACACGTCGCGCGCAATGATCATCGCTGCCGGAATGTAGATGAGCCAGGTCTTCAATGTCAGCGCGAGCGCCAGCAGGGCGAACCCGACCAGCAGCTTGTCGGCAATCGGGTCGAGCCAAACCCCGAACCGGCTTTCCGCCTTCAGCGCCCGCGCTGCCCAGCCATCGACGAAATCCGTCAGTGCACCGGAAATGAAGGAGAGCAGGGCGAACTGGTGCCAGAGCTGTTCCAGTGTCGCATAGCGCAGCGCTGCGTCACCGCTCGCGCCCGCCAGCTGGCTGGCCGCTGCCGACGCCTGCAGCGCGCCGAACAGCACAAGCACCGCGAACACGCAGCGCGACAGGGTCAGGGCATTGGGGATCCAGGACAGCATCGTGGCAGAGCCATAGCGAGCGAGGCCCGCCCCCCGCAAGCGCCCGGCCTCAGTGTTTCAGGCGAAGATCAGAAATCGATCGCGCGATCGTGCGGTAGACTTCCAGCAATTCCGCCCCGTTATCGGCGCTGAACGCATGGCCGGGCGAGGTCGCGCAGTATTGCAGGATCGTGCGCCCGTCGCCGGTCTTCTGGACGCCCGACGGCACCTGGAAGCCGATGGTGAATATCTGGATATTGCTCGGCAGCGACTTCATCTCGTCGCACAGGTCCATCGATTGCTGAAAGCTGCTCCGGCCCGCCGTCGGGTGCTGGATGTTGAACTCGCCGTCCGTCATCAGGATCAGGAACTTGCTGGTGCGCGGGGCGCCGTAATCGCGCGGACGCGACGCCTCCGGCCAGATGCCGGACCAGTTGGGGGAGAGCAGGTACCAGCCCCAGGCGATGCCGAGATGTCCCGCCGTGCCGCCTTCGGCGACCAGCGAATTGACATGGTTCTCGAGCGCCTGCTTGTCGTCGGTCAGCGGCACCGGGCCGGATGGCTGGCAGGTGCCATGGCGGCCTTCATAGGCGCCCGTGCTGTAGCCGGTTGCCCCGCTGGTCTCCACATTGCGCCAGCCGTCATATTTGTTGCCGGAGCTGGCGGAGAAGTTCCAGCGCGGATTTCCCGCACCGATCCAGCGGCCGGATCCCGGAATCTCATCGGTCGCCGCCGACGCGCCCGTGCGCTCGTACACGCAACTGTCGCGCAGACCGGAATCCTCGAAGAAATACCGCCGCGTGTTCCAGGTATAGCTCGAACTCCGCCCGCACGGACTGCCGCTCGTGCAGGTGCCGCGCTGATAGTAGAAAAAGCGCTTGCCGCTGGCGGAGTCGATCATACGTTCGTCATTGTACGAATTATAATTCGTCTGCGCCGCCGAGTTCGAAGAATCCGCCGCCAGAGTGCGTGTGTCCGTCACCGCGTTGATATAGGCGCCGGCGTTCAGCGAGTGGTTGTAGCTTGCAATCGCGAGGCGCACCGTGCCATCGCGCAGCTTGTCATCCGGCAGCAGCTCGTCGAACGCCGCCACCGCCGCCGTCTTGAGGTTCGCCAGCCGGCCCGAGTTGTTCATGGATCCGGACACGTCGAACACGAACGCCACATCGACGACACCGATGCCATAGGTCGAGGTCGACCCGACCGTGAACGACATTTCGTCATGGCCGATCAGCTGCGTCAGGTAGGTCGGCTGCTCGCAGCGCACGGAAGCGGCGATGTCCTGGTTCTCTTCATTGAAAGTCACGACGACTTCGCCGCAGACCATGCCGCCGCCCTGCGCCAGGAACATCGCCTCGGCATATTGCTGCACGTCTGCAATCACCGTCTCGGCGTTCATGCCGCGCTGGCGCTGCAGGGCGCCGGCCAGCACGGCAGAGTCGAGCGCGGCCTGCACCTTGGCTTTCTGTCGGATCGTGTTCTGCGTGTCGACCGCGATGCCGACCAGCGCCAGCAGGGCAGGGATCACGAACGCCGCGAGCATCGCCACGTTGCCGCCGGAAGCGGCGCCGAAGCGCCGAGTGTTGTCTTGTGACTTCGTGTTCATGACGGGCCTTCTGACGCCGTATGCGAACAGGGATTACTTGACGAGGCGCACTTCGTTGATTGACCGGCCGATCTGCTGGAACACCGAGACGAGTTCCGCCGAGCCGTTTGCAAAATAGGCAAACTGCGAGTGGCTGGCGCATTCGGTCAGCGCATCGCGCAGCGTCTGGCTCGGCACTTCAAATCCGACCGTGTACACACGGATGCCGGCATCTTTCATGGCGTCGCAATACTGCTGCGCCTGCGCGAAGGACGTGCCGTTCTCTGCGTTGCAGTTGATCTGGTCGGCGGTCGAGCCTGAGCCCGCAGTCGACGTTCGCGACAGGACTCCCTGACAGAAGGACGAGTTGAAATCACCGTCCGTCATGAACACCGCGAACTTGTGCAGCTTCGGGCGGCCATACTGGGCAGGCCGGCTGTCAGCCGGGAAGATCGCGCCGAAGTCCGGCGAGAGCGTGTAATAACCCCACGCTGCGCCCATATGGCCTGCCGTCGAGCCGCCGATCACGAGATCGTCGATTGCATCATTCAGATCGTCCTTGTCGCTGGTCAGCGGAACGATCTCATTCGCCGGGCAAGGGTTTGCGGTCGACAAGTAGCCACGTCCCACCGGCGCTTCCGACGCCGCCACATCGGTATAGGCTTCATCCCCGGTTCGCTCTGTTGCACACGTGCTGATCCGGTGCAGGCGCTGCGCGCCGTTGCTGGCATTGTTGAAGCGGAAGTATTCACAGCCGGCGCGCGTGCAGAATGCGGTCCCGCCGTTTGTGTAGGCGTTGAAGTTCGGCCCGACGGTCGTGTTCAGCACGAAGGTGTTGGTGGTCACTCCCGAAACCTGCCAGGTCTGGTGCGCCGTACGATTGATCTGTGTCATGCCGTTCACGCCAGTTATCCAGACATGTTCGTTGTTGGCGAGACCGTGACTGTTCGCAGTCACCGTCACTTCACAGTTTGTATTGATGCACTCGCGGATCTGACCGCCGTTCGAATAGTTGCTGAAGCCAGAGCCGTTAAGGCCTTGAAGCTGGAATGTGTTTGCGTTGGCATTCGCAACTGTCACGACCCTGTTGTTCAGCTGCGTCATCCCGTTGACGCCGCTGATCCAGACTCGGTCCCCGTTGGTGAAGCCGTGCGCGTTCGATGTGATCACGACAGGGTTTGCGCGCGTCGCGCCGGTAATGTTCTTGGTCGCGCCAACCTGCCAGGCCGCATTGGTGATGGTCCTACCCGGCAGGATGTTGCCGCGCACATCGTCCGCATAATCACCAACGTTCACCGCAACGGAGTAGGGTACGATCGAGACCTTCGAATAATAAGGTGTCTGCTCGTCCTGAACGACGATCTCCACGAGATCCTCGGCGGCCTCTTTGAGCGCCGTGATCCGGCTGCCGGACATCGAGCCCGTGATGTCGAGCACCATCGCCACTTCGATATCGGCGCCGCCTTCGAGGGCGTCGGAGCGCACGGACACGTCGATGTAATCGCGCCCCATGATCTTGGAGATGGTTGTGTCTACCCTGAGCTGCGTGGTCAGGGAAACGAGGCCTTCCCCATCCTGCTCCACCTCGTAAAGAATCTCGCGGCCGAGCTCCTCTTCAAGATGGTTGATGTAGGATTCGATTACTGCCTCGCGCTCTTCGGAGGTCATGTGCGCATCGTGGGCCGCTGCCAGAACAGCCGAGTCGGTCATCATCTGCAGCTTGTGCTTGTCGACCATGGTCCGCGAGAAGTCGATCGCGAACCCGACCAGCGGGAAAATCACAAGACAGGCGAGCGCAAACAGCATCGCCACATTGCCCTTTTCGTTGGGGGCAAACGCGCGCAACCGGCGTGCAAGATCAATCGTCGTATCCATGGCCCAGCGTCCTCTTGGCGGATTCCCGCGCAATACTTGTGAGGCGTTATGACAGATCGGGCTTGAAGGACGGTTTCCGGAATGTGCGCAATTGTTACTGGCGCGGCAGGCTCTGGTTAACCTACAATCGCGCCGATTCGGACCCTTACCGGGAGGCGCCCCCATGCAGCAGTACCACGCTCTCCTGCAGGATATCCTGCAGAACGGCCTTGAGCGCGGCGACCGCACCGGCGTTGGCACGCGCGGCGTTTTCGGCCGCCAGATGCGGTTTGACCTTCAACAGGGTTTTCCGCTGATCACCACAAAACGCCTGCATATACGCTCTATCTTCATCGAGCTGCTCTGGTTCCTTCGGGGCGAAACAAATATTGCCTGGTTGAAGGAAAACGGCGTCTCCATCTGGGACGAATGGGCCGACGAACACGGCGATCTGGGCCCGGTCTATGGCAAGCAATGGCGCAGCTGGGCCGCCCCGGACGGGCGCACCATCGACCAGATCCAGTGGGTTCTCGACGAAATCCGCACCAATCCGAACTCCCGCCGCCTGATCGTTTCGGCCTGGAACCCGGCGGATGTGAACGACATGGCCCTGCCGCCCTGCCACTGCCTCTTTCAGTTCAACGTGGCCGGCGGGCGCCTCAACTGCCAGCTTTACCAGCGCTCGGCGGACGTCTTCCTCGGCGTGCCGTTCAACATCGCTTCCTATGCGCTGCTCACCCACATGATGGCCCGCGCCACCGGCCTCAAGCCCGGCGAGTTCGTGCATACGCTGGGCGATGCCCACCTCTACCTTAACCATCTCGAACAGGCCGAACTGCAGCTCACCCGCGAGCCGCGCGACCTGCCGGCGCTCTGGATGAACCCGGAAAAGACCGATCTTTTCGGCTGGGCCTATGAGGATTTCCGGATCGACAACTACAACCCCCACCCGCACATCAAGGCGGCCGTGGCGGTCTAGCCGCTATTTGCCCTTCAGGGTGCAGTGGATGACGGCGCCGGTTTCCACCGTAATCGGCAGCACGTCGTCGAACGTGTCACACGTCACGTCATTGGCCGCCGCGTTGCTCTGTACCGGAAAGGCCATCACGCGCACGCGCATGTCACCGGCTACTTCGCGTGCGACAGTCGAAGCGTTCACCTCGCCGCGCAGGGTGATAGATGCGCGGCCGTCTTTAAGCACTTCCATCTCGCCGCCCAGCCAGACGCCTAGTTCCGGGTCCAGGTTTTCCGCAGCGGGGTCCTTCGGCGCGCCATAGTAATCTGCCGAAACGCCCATCTTCGCCGAGGTTTCGCGAAGCCGTTCGCGCGCCGCTTCCGTATAGGTCAGATCCACCCGGTAGGGCAGGGAAACGATCTTTGCCGGCCCCTCAGGCTCGGGGATTGCGGCTGAACCGGCGGGCGACCCGGCCTGCGCTGCGGGCGCCTCGTCTTTCGGCACGCTTCCGCAGCCCGCCAGCAGCGCCGCTGCCATTGCGGCAATCGCAAGGTTACGCACGGTTTTCATGCTTCCTGTCTCCACCGGTTTGTCGTGAACCTCCTGTGTCGCCGCATCGGCACCGGAAGGCAAGGGCGCGCCCCGCTTGCGGCTGTCACCGAAACCGGCCAATTCTTGGCGCATTACCGGGGGGCGCAAGGGGCAGCCCGGCCGGTCGCCTGGAGGGCAATTCATGAAAGTCTTCGTCGCCGAACTCATCGGAACCTTCACTCTTGTCCTGCTTGGCTGCGGCTCGGCCGTGCTGGCGGGCGCGGAAGTCGCCCAGCTCGGCATTTCCTTCGCCTTCGGTCTCGCCATCGTCGCCATGGCCTATGGCATCGGCCCGATTTCGGGCTGCCATGTGAACCCCGCCGTCAGCTTCGGCGCCTTCATCGCCGGCCGCATGCAGATGAATGACATGCTGAAATACTGGGCCGCCCAGTTCACCGGCGCCCTTCTCGGCGCGGGCGTCCTCTACCTGATCGCCACCGGCAAGGCCGGCTATGATCTCGCCACCAACGGCCTTGGCGCCAATGGCTGGGGCCCGGGCTATCTCGGCGAGTTCAACCTTGTCTCGGCCCTCGTCTTCGAAGTCGTCGCCACCTTCCTCTTCCTGGTGGTCATCCTCGGCAGCACGCAGAAGTCCGCCCCCGGCATGGTCGCCGGCCTCGCCATCGGCCTCACCCTCGCGGTCATCCACATCGTCGGCATCCAGGTCACCGGCGTCTCGGTCAACCCCGCCCGCAGCTTCGGCCCGGCCGTGATCGTTGGCGGCACGGCGATTTCCCAGCTCTGGCTCTTCCTCGTCGCCCCGCTCATCGGCGCGGCGCTGGCCGGCCTGCTCTTCAAGCAGAAAGTGCTTGAGACGGAATAGGTCGCGCCAAAACTTGCCCCACCCTAACCCTCCCCGCCGAGCGGGGAGGGGACGGGACAGCGTTCTGGGTGAGCTGAGCGTTCTTCGGCAATGCAGCCTGCCCCCTCCTCGCGCGAAGCGTGGGGAGGCTCGCGCGGGAAATCGTATACGATTTCTCGACCACGCGGGGGGTGGGGCCTTACTAAGCCTCTCGAGGCGAAATCAGACCCGCATCCTCGCGCCGGCGTATCAGATAAGACACGATAACCGCGCCTACCATCTTGCCGATCACGAACACGATCCAGTTCCACACATGCAGTGAATTTCCAGGCTCCATGCCCAGCTCCATCTGCTTCGCCAGATCGGCGCCGTAGAGGAACACGGTCGTGTCCACAGGCGCGGCCACGGCGCTCGACAGAAGGATTCGCGTGGACAGACGATATTTGGTGAAGGTGAAGAGCAGCCAGTCCACGCCTTCAGAAATCGCGAACGCAATGCCGCTCGCCAACGCAATCACCGGCCAGGCGTAGAAGAACGACCAGGCCACCGCGACCGCCATCAGCACCAGAACCCTGTGGCCCATCTCGCGCTGCACGAAGTCTCGGATCACGAACACCATGCCGGTCACCATGGTCATCGGATGCAGCGAGACGCCCTGCGCAAACATCGCATTCTCGCCGGGATCGAGAATCTTGAATTCGGGGATGACGCCGAAGCTCCAGTTGAGGAAGGGGATGAGCACCACATAGGCGAAGGCCCAGGCTCGTCCCTGCAGTAGCCAGATCGCCGCAAAGGTCAGCCCCAAGGCCCCCAGCGCCGGCACCAGCAGACCCGGCTCGCCATTTGTCAGTACCGAGGCAAGATCAAAGCTCATGAAAAACAAGGTCCCGAGGTGTAAACTGCAGCAGAGACTGCGATTGCGGGTTGCACCGGGGTTACGGGCTGGCGCATGACGCCCCACTTCACAATCTGATAGTTAATGGCGCCGGGGATGGCGCGCCCCCGTCCCATCCCGAGGCCGCCCGGAACATTGCCCATGATCGAACCCATCCGGCTCAGCCTTATTGTCGCCCAAGGGCGAAATAGAGTGATCGGTACCGCAGGGCAATTGCCCTGGCGTCTGAAGGACGACCTTGCCCATTTCAAGCGCACCACGATGGGCGCGCCCGTCATCATGGGCCGCAAGACCTGGGAAAGCCTGCCGAAACGCCCGCTGCCCGGCCGGCCGAACATCGTGATCAGCCGCGACTGGAACTATGACGCCGCCGAAGCGCGCGTCTATTCCAGCGTCTCGCCCGCCATCAACGCTGCCAAAGCGATGGCCCTGCGCGCCGGCCAGACCGAGGTCTTCATCATCGGGGGCGCCGCCATCTACGACCTCGCGCTGCCGCTCGCCGACCGGATCTATCTCACCGAAGTTGACGCCGCGCCCGATGGCGACGCCTTCTTCCCGCAGATCGACACGAAGAACTGGTCGCAAACCGAGCAGGTCCGCTTCGAGGCAGGGGAGGGCAATGACCATGCCTTCACGCTCCGCATCCTCGACCGCGTCACCGCTCCCGCCTGAAGCCTGACCTCGCGGGAGTTATGGACGCTCCCGCACCCGAGGCGTAGCCTTCCGGAAAACAGATCCGGGAGAAAAGCATGAAATTCGACGTGATCGCATCCGGCCTCGGCTTTCCCGAAGGCCCCGTGGTGATGGAGGATGGCTCGATCATCCTTGTCGAGATCAAGAAGGGCTGCATCACCCGTGCCTGGAACGGCAAGCATGAAACCATCGCCACCCCCGGCGGCGGCCCCAACGGCCTCGCCATCGGCCCCGACGGCGCGCTCTATTGCTGCAACAATGGCGGCTTCGAATATCACGAGGTTGGCGGCCTCACGATTCCCGGCAACTGCCCGCCCGACTATTCCGGCGGCCGCATCGAGCGCATCGACCTCTCCACCGGCAAGGTCGAGCGCCTGTTCGACGAAGTGGACGGCAACAAACTGCGCGGGCCGAACGACATCGTCTTCGACAAATCCGGAGGCTTCTATTTCACCGATCTTGGCAAGGGCTTCTCCCGCAACCGCGATCATGGCGGCGTCTATTACGCCAAACCCGATGGCAGCTTCATCAAGGAAGTCGACTACCACCACATCTCGCCGAACGGATGTGGTCTGTCCCCGGACGGAAAGACGCTCTACTTCGCGGACACGATGACCGCGCGCCTCTGGGCCTTCGCGCTGACCGGCCCCGGCGAATTTACGCCGCACAAGCCGCCTTTCCTGCGCGGCCGTGTCATCACCGGCCAGACGGAGCTGTGCTATTTCGACTCGCTCGCCGTCGCCGCCTCCGGAAACGTCTGTGTGGCAACAATCCTCAAGAATGGCGGCATGGGCGGCATCACAACGATCACCCCGGAAGGCAAGTCCACCTTTGTCGAAATGCCCGACCCGTTCGTCACCAACATCGCCTTCGGCGGCAAGGACATGCACGACGCTTACATCTGCGCCTCAGGCACAGGCCAGCTCCTCAAAACGAAGTGGCCCGAAGCAGGGTTGAAGCTGAACTACAACGCCTGAGGCGAGGTCTGTCCGCCTACGGAAAAATCAGCTCTTCACGTCGGTCTGCATGCACCGCAGCACGCGCGGCGCAGAGGGCGCCGCATAGCGCTTGCGCGGCGGCTCTTTGTTTTCGATCACGCGCACGAGCGCGGACGTCTCGCTCCCGGCAGTGGTTTCGGCGGGATCGAAGCTCTCGGAAGTGTCGGGGATCATGCACGGCCTTTCGGGCGGGCGGACAAATCTGTCCGGACGTATCCCATGCGCCCATTTCCGGAAACATACAACGCGTTGAAAGTATTTATAATTTCAGCCCGGAATAATCCCTGTTGAATCAGGGCCGCTAATCCTCGAACACGATTTCCGGTGCCGGTTTCGTCACCAGCTGGTCCAGCGCGATGGCCACATTCCGGGCGAGCCGCAGGAAAATGTCCGCAGGCTGACCACCCGACAGCGCCGACGGGGTGCCCGCATCGCCGCCTTCGCGGATCGCCTGCAGCATCGGAATCTCCGCCAGCACCGGCAGGCCGAGCGAGGCGCCCATCCGGCGCGCGCCGCCTTCGCCCATCAAGAACTGTTTGGTGCCCGAGGAATCCTCGAACCAGCTCATCGTTTCCACGAGCCCGATCACCGGCACATGCGTCTTGGCAAACATCGCCGCCCCGCGCCGCACATCGGCAAGGGCCACTTCCTGCGGCGTCGTCACGATCAGCGCAGCGGTCACCGGCACACGCTGCGCAATTGCCAGCTGCGCATCGCCCGTGCCCGGCGGCGTGTCGATGATGAGAATGTCCAGCGGCTCGGCCGCAGTGCCCCATTCGGCATCATTCAGCAGCTGCGTGATCGCCGACATCACGATCGGCCCGCGCCAGATCATCGGCGCATCCGGATCGGACAGATACCCGATCGACAGCGTCTTCATCCCGTGCGCCTCGACCGGCAGCAGTTTCTTCGCCGCCGAAGTTGCGGGCTCTGCCGCCACGGTGCCCAGCATGGTCGGGATCGACGGTCCGTAGATGTCCGCGTCCAGCAGGCCGACGCGCATGCCCGCCTTTGCCATCGCGGCAGCGAGGTTCACCGCCACGGTCGATTTGCCGACGCCGCCCTTGGCGCTTGCCACCACCAGGATGCGGTCGATGCCCGGCACGGGCTTCAGTCCCTGCGCCGGCCCCGGCACGCCTTGGCTCACGGCCTCATCGGACAGCCGCGCGCCCTTGGTCACGCGGCGCAGGCCCGCCACCGGCGAGCCCGCCGGGGCCGGGGCGCCCGAATGCGCGTGCCCATGAGAATGCCCATGCGAGTGGCTGTGCCCGCCGGCGGCCTTCTCTGCGGTCAGAACGCTGCGTACGGCTGTGATGCCCGGAATCCGGGCCGCATAATTCTCCGCCTCGATGCGGCGATGTTCAGCCACATCTTCGGCGCCCGGCTCCGCCCGTATCACCAGCAGGGCCTTGCCCGCATCGTCCACAGACACCGATTCGAGCCAATTGGCCGCGCCCAGCGCCTCGGTGATGGCAGCGGCAAGCTTCTCCCGGGTCTTCTGTTTTGATCCAAACATTACTTTGCCTGACGGGCCTTTTAATCAACTTTATTGCTCGCCTACTCGCGCCGGGGGCGAAACTGCAAGCTTCTGGTGAGGAAGTTGCGTCATTTTCGCCGTCTTGAAGGGCCGATTTGGCATGCACAGATGCTACGACACACTATATAGGCCCCACTAGAAGAATTCGGGAGGCGTTATTGCCCTGGGACGACAAATCTAAAGGTTCCGGCCCTTGGGGCGGCGGCAGCTCGGGTTCGGGCGGCGGCGAAGGCGGCTCTCCGTGGAACCGTCCCTCGGGCGGTGAAGACCGCAAGGGTGGCGCGGGCGGTGGCGGCGGTGGCAAGGACCAGCCGGATCTCGAAGAACAGATGCGCCGCATGCAGGAGCGCTTTCGCCAGCGCCGTGGCGGCGGTGGTGGCGGCGGTCGCGGCCGCAAGGGCGGCGGCGCCCAGCTTCCGAATTTCGGCCCGCTCGGCGTCATGGTCATCGCCGGCGTGGTCATCCTCTCCTGGCTCTCCACCAGCTTCGTGATCGTCGACCCGACGCAGCAGGCGGCCGTGTTCCGCTTCGGCAAATGGCAGACGAACTTCGGCCCTGGCCTGCACTTCCACCTGCCGGCCCCGATCGAGAGCCACAGGCTGATGCAGGTCGAAACGCGTAACGAAACCCGTATCGGCTCCAACGCCGCCGAGTCCCTGATGCTCACGCAGGATGAGAACATTGTCGACATCCAGTTCTCGGTGTTCTGGAAAATCGATACGCAGAACCCGGAGAACTATCTCCTCAACGTGCGCGATCCGGACCTCACGGTCGCCCAGGTCGCGGAATCGGTGATGCGCGAAGTGGTCGGCAAGACCAGCCTGCAGAACATCATCACCACCGAACGTGACAAGGTTCAGCAGGAAGTCGCTGCCCAGACCCAGGCGCTGCTCAACGAATACCGCGCCGGTGTCGAGATCCTCTCGATCCAGATCGACAAGTCCGATCCGCCCCAGCCGGTGATCGAGGCCTTCAACGACGTCAACGTCGCCGAACAGGACGCTGAAACGCTCACCAACCAGGCCGCGCAGTTCGCCAACCAGATCGTGCCCCAGGCCCGCGGTACCGCGCAGCGCCTTGCCCAGGAAGCCGAAGCCTACCGCGACCGCGTGATCGCAGATGCAAGCGGTGAAGCCGCCCGCTTCGACCAGATCTATGAGGAATACCGCAAGGCACCGCGGGTTACCCGCGAACGGATGTATCTCGAGACGATGGAGCGTGTGCTCGAGCGGACCGACAAGATGATCCTCGACCAGAACTCGGGCACCGTGCCCTACCTGCCGCTGGAGCGCACCCGCCGCCCGGCCGCCGCGACCGGAGGAGAATGAACCATGCGCGCTTTTGGATGGCTTATCCTTGTCCTTTCGGTACTCGCTCTGATCATCGCCTCGAACGTGTTCTACGTCGTGCGCCAGTCCGAACAGGCGATCGTCCTGCAGGTCGGTCGCCCGGTCGACGTCATCAACGAGCCAGGCACCGATGAGGCCGGGCTTCGCATGAAGCTGCCGATCATCCAGCAGGTCAAAATGATCGACAAACGCAACCTCGGCCTCGATATCGAGGGCATCGAAGTGCTGGCCTCCGACCAGCGCCGCCTGCGCGTTGACGCCTTTGTCCGTTGGCGGATCAGCAACCCGCTGCTCTACTACCAGCGCTTCCGCACCGAGCTTGCCGCCGAGTCCCAGTTGAACCGCATCACCACCTCCGCCATCCGCGAAGTGCTGGGCGATGTGCCGGTCCCGGAAATCGTCTCCGGCCAGCGCGCCCAGCTGATGGGCCGCATCCGGACCAGCGTGAACACTGGTCTTGCCAAGGACGGCATCGACATCATCGACGTGCGCGTGCGCCAGGCTGACCTGCCCTCCGAAGTCGCGGAAGGCGTCTACAACCGCATGCGAACCGCGCGGCTGCAGGAAGCCCAGCGCATCCGCTCGGAAGGGGAGGAGCGGTCGCGCCTGATCCGAGCCACCGCCGAACGCGAGAAGACCGTTATCGAGGCCCAGGCCCGCGAAGCCGCCGAAAAAATCCGCGGTGAAGGCGATGCCAAAGCCACCGAGACCTATGCGGCCGCGTATAACAAGGACCCGGAATTCTTTCGCTTCCAGCGTGCGCTCATCGCCTGCGAAACGGCTATCCAGGAAGGCACTCAGGTCATCGTCAGCCCGGAATCGCTGGGCATCTGTGATCAGTTCTTCGACAGCGCACGTGCCGCTGGCGCCCCGCGCTGACGGAGAGGCCCGGTGGGCACGCTCACCATCCTCCTGGCCGGTGTTGGCGTCTGGTTCCTGATCGAGGGCGCAATGTGCGCCCTCGCGCCGGACCTGATGCGCAGCCTCGGGCAGCGCCTCACCGAACTGCCGCAGGGCTATCTCGTCGCCGGCGGCCTCATCGCGGCCACGCTCGGCGCGGTGCTCGTGACCATTGCAGTGCGCACCGCCTGAAGCAGTTGCGCGCAGCCGCCAAAGCGCCATAGTCAGGGGGCAATCGGGCACTGTCCGAAGCGCAACCTGACCGGAGCGACCGCCCAAATGAAACGCCTTGCTGCCCTGGCGATTGTCCTTCTTGCCGCTGTCCCCGCCGGCCTTCCCGCCGGGGCCCAGACGAGCCTGTCGAAACCCACCGCCGGCATCGACATGAAGGCCGCCCCGGCCAGCTTCCGCGATCTCTCCAAGCGCCTGATGCCGGCGGTCGTGAACATCTCCACCGAAACCGTCATCGCCTCAGGCATGCCGACCTTCCCGGAAGGCTCGCCCGCCGAGCGCTTCAACGAATACTTCGGCCGCGAAGGCGACGGCTTCCAGCGCCAGGGCTCGCTCGGCTCGGGCTTCGTCATCTCCAAGGATGGCTACATCGTCACGAACAACCACGTGATCGAGAAGGCCGACACGATCACCATCACTTTCTCCGATGGGCGCGAACTGCAGGCCAAACTCGTCGGCCGCGACCGCGACACCGACATAGCCGTCCTGAAAGTCTCATCGAGGTCGGCGCTGCCTTTCGTCGAGTTCGCCAACAGCGACGCGGCCGAAGTCGGCGACTGGGTAATCGCCATCGGCAACCCGCTCGGTTTCGGCGGCTCGGTCTCCGCCGGCATCATTTCGGCCACGGGCCGGGATCTGAATGCGGGGCGTTCGGACAATTTCATCCAGACCGACGCCGCCATCAACCAGGGCAACTCGGGCGGCCCGCTGTTCAATCTCGCCGGCCAGGTTGTCGGCGTGAACACCGCCATCATCTCGCAGTCCGGCGGCTCCATCGGCCTCGGCTTCTCGGTGCCGTCGAACACCGTGAAGCGCATCTCGCAGGCCCTCATCAAGGAAGGCCGCGTGCGCCGCCCCTGGCTCGGCGTCAATGTGCAGGATGCCGACGCCGCCCTGATCAAGGCCTACCGCGCCAAGGGGATCAGTGGGGTCATCATTACACGGATCACCGATGACAGCCCGGCCGAAAAGGCCAAGCTCGAAGTGGGCGACCTGATTCTGACGATTGACGGAAAGTCGGTCGTCGGCGTGCGCGAGATGACGCGCACCCTCGCCGAAAAGGCGATCGGCAAACCGGTCAAGCTCGCCATCGTCCGTGACGGGCGCACACGCGAAGTCAGCGTCACGCTCGCCGAGCTGAAGGATGACGTCGATACCGCCGTCCAGACCGCGCCCGATACCGCTGCCAATTCGAACGATCTGGGAGCGGAGCTTTCCCCCGTCGATTACGACGTGCGCCGCCGCTATGGCATCTCCAAGGACATTTCCGGTGTCGTCGTCACTTCCGTCAGCCCGCGCGGGCGCGCCTATAACAAGCTGCGCCGGGGGGATGTCATCATCGAGGTGAACTTCCAGACCGTCTCCTCGGTCACCGACACGCTCGCCAAGGTCAAGGCCGGCCTCGCAAACCCGAGCACGCCGATCCTCATCCGCGTCAAACGCAAGGCCGAAACCGGCGGCTGGTTCGACCAGTTCGTCTCGATCGAAATCAAGTCCTGACCTGACAGATCCGCTCATCCCCGCCTTCGCGGGATGAGCGGCACGCTGCATCCAGTCGGGTCTCCCCCTTGACGCCCTCTCCATATTTCGACATTCGTCGAAATATGGAATCAATCCTCGCCATCGACCGTCTCTCGGCCCTCGCCCAGTCCGGGCGCCTTGCCGTGTTCCGCCTCCTCGTGCGCGCGGGCCCGGAAGGCGTGCCGGCCGGCGAGATCGCGTCCGCCGTCGGCATCGCGCCCAACACGCTCTCCTCGCATCTCGGCATCCTCGTCCATGCCGGCCTCATCTCGGGCACCCGCAAGGGCAGGGTGATCCGGTATGCCGCGCGCCCGGAATCGATCCGTGATCTGATCGTCTATCTGATGGAAGACTGCTGCGATGGCCGGCCCGAAATCTGCCTGCCCGTGCAGGAGGCCGCCCGCGCCGCCTGCTGCCCGCCCGCAAAGGCAAAAGCCCGTAAGCCTGTTCGCGCATGAGCGTCTTCGAGAAATATCTCTCCCTCTGGGTCGGTCTCGCGCTCGTGCTGGGCCTCGCGCTGGGCCAGCTCTTCCCAGCCGCCTTCGGCGCGCTGGCCGCCTTCGAATATGCCAATGTGAACTTTGCCGTCGCGCTCCTCATCTGGGCCATGGTCTGGCCGATGATGATCGGCGTCGAGTTCGCCGGCATCCGCGGCGCCTTCGCAAAGCCGAAGGGCCTCGTCATCACGCTCGTGGTCAACTGGCTGGTCAAGCCGTTCAGCATGGCGCTGCTCGGCGTGCTGTTCTTCGAATACGTCTTCGCCGGCATGATCCCGGCAGATGACGCCAAATCCTACATCGCCGGTCTCATTCTCCTCGGCGCCGCGCCCTGCACCGCGATGGTCTTCGTCTGGTCGCAGCTGACAAAAGGCGATCCTGCCTACACGCTCGCACAAGTCGGCGTGAATGACACCGTCATGGTCTTCGCCTTCGCGCCGATTGTCGCACTGTTGCTCGGTGTCGCGGAAATCGAGGTGCCCTGGGAAACGCTGCTCCTCTCGGTCGGCCTTTATGTCGTCATCCCCTTGATCGCCGGCATCATCGCGCGCCGGATGCTGATGGCCAAAGGCGGGCAGGGCGCTGTCGATTCCTTCATGGCACGGATCAAACCTGCCTCGGTCATCGGCCTCCTCGCCACGGTCGTCCTGCTCTTCGGCTTCCAGGGCGGCGTGATCCTCGCCAATCCGCTGATCATCGCGCTGATCGCGGTGCCGATCCTGATCCAGTCCTACGGAATCTTCGCGCTCGCCTATGCGGCGGCCTTCGCCTGGAAAGTGCCCCACCGGATCGCCGCGCCCTGCGCGCTGATCGGCACATCGAATTTCTTCGAGCTCGCCGTTGCTGTCGCAATCAGCCTGTTCGGCCTCAATTCGGGCGCCGCACTCGCAACGGTTGTGGGTGTCCTCGTCGAAGTACCCGTGATGCTGTCGCTCGTCGCCTTCGCCAATCGCACACGGACAAAGTTTGCAGCCTTCGAGACGGAGCCCTCATGAAAATCCTTTTCCTCTGCGTCGCCAATTCCGCCCGCAGCCAGATGGCCGAAGGCCTCGCCCGCCACCTCTTCGGCCCTGGCGCCGAAATCATGTCGGCCGGCTCGGCGCCGACAAAGCCCAATCCCTATGCCATCGAGGCGATGCGGGATCGGGGTATCGACATTACCGGACACACGTCCAAATCCTTTGCGTCGCTGGATGCCGGCGCCTTCGATTTCGTCATCACCCTGTGCGCCGAGGAGATCTGCCCCTGGCTGCCCGGCAAGACCGAGCGCCTGCACTGGCCGATCGACGACCCGGCAAGTTCCGATCCCGAACTGACCCCGGACGATTTCCGCCGCCGGTTCGCAGCCGCCCGGGACGAGATCGAGGCCCGCATCAATGCCTTCCGGTCTGAGCGCTTTGGCCCTAACCTGTCCTGAGCCATGCTCACTTACTCGGTCTCCGCGAAACGCCTTGACGCGCACGGCAGCGAAGCGCGCACCAAGGAGGCGCGCCTCACCCTCGATACCGATCTCGCGGGCCGTTTGGACGCGTTCAACCCCGCCGAGCTGTTCCTCGCCTCGATTGGCGCCTGCATCCTGAAAGGCATTGAGCGCGTCACGCCCCTGCTTGGCTTTGAACTGGCCGGAGTTGATGTCCGGCTCGACGGCGTGCGTCAGGATTCGCCGCCCCGGATGATCTCGGTGACCTATGAGATCGTCGTCGAAACCAGCGAAACGGACCAACGCCTCGAGCTGCTGCACAAGAATGTCCGCAAATTCGGCACCATCTCGAATACGGTCGCCGAAGCGGCAAATCTCTCCGGGTCGATCCGCCGGAAACAAACGGCATAAGCCTTCCTCGGCGGAAAATGACGGGAAAATCCGCCCGGCAATCGTCGTGTTTAATGCCGTTTTTGCTCGCCAAGCCCCGCAACGCAGGCTAAGAGCAGGCCAAATCGATACTCTTTTCGGGCTGAGAGACACGTCATGATCCATCCTTCGCTCATCGCCATTGCGGCCATCGTCATCGTTTTCGGCATCCTGAACCTCATCGAGTTCAAGCGCCTCGACTAACCTTCCGGGGGCAGCGCTCATGCCCGATCCGATAATTCTGGGAATCCTCGCCGGCGGGCTCATCCTGCTGGCGCTCGGTGGTGACCTCCTCGTTCGCGGCGCTGTCCGGGCCGGTCAGGCGCTTGGCGCCTCCCCCTTGATCGCAGGCATTTTCATTGTCGCGCTCGGCACATCGCTGCCTGAAATCGTCGTCTCCGTGAACGCCGCCTTCTCGGGCAGCCCGGGCCTCGCCATCGGCAATATCGTCGGCTCGAGCATCGCGAATGTCTTCCTCGTGCTGGCCATTCCCGCGCTCATCTTTCCCGTCATGGCTGGCGGGCCGGGCCAGCGCCGGGCCCTTGCGGCCACGCTGCTCGCCACTGCCCTCTGGATCGGCATGACCGCGATCATGCCGCTCACGCCGCTGATGGGCCTCTGCTTCCTCTTCGTCCTGATCGGCTATACCGGCCTCAGCCTGTTTGCCGCCGCGCGCGATGAAGTCGCCGGCAAGCCGACCGGGGTGCGCGAACACACTGGCTCGGGCCCGCCCCTCTGGCGCGCGCTGATCTATATCCCGCTGGGCGCCGCCGCGCTCGTCTTCGCCTCCGGCCTGATCGTCGAAAGCGCCGATGTCGCTGCCCGCACGCTCGGCGTTCCGGAAGAATATATCGGCCTCACCCTGCTGGCCGTCGGCACCTCGCTGCCCGAGATCGGCGCGTCGCTCGCCGCCGCCTTCCGCCAACGCGGCGATGTGCTCGTCGGCAACATTCTCGGCTCCAACACCATCAACATCCTGGGCGCCGGCGGCATCGTCGCCATGAGCGGGCCGATCGAGATTGCGCGCCTGTTCCATGCCTATGACCATTGGGTCATGGGCTTTGCCGCACTCGTTCTGGCCGTACTGATCCTGACGCGCGCCCGCATCGGCCGGCTGCTCGCGTTGCTTCTTCTTCTTCTGTATGCGGTCTATATCTATGGTCTCGTGAATGGCGTGAGCCTCCTGGGTCTTTATGAAGTGATCGCCGGATGACGCCCGGCGCGGCTCTGGTCACAGGTGCTGGCGCCCGCCTTGGCCGGGCGATGGCCGAAGCGCTCGGCGCCGATGGCTGGGCGGTCTGCATCCACTATCGCGGCTCGAAAGCCGGGGCAGAGGAAGCCGCCGCGAATATCCGGAAAGCCGGCGGCCGGGCCGAGATCATCGGCTGCGACCTCGCTGATGAAGCGGCCCGTTCCACACTCGTCGCCGACGCCGCCCGCCGGATCGGCCGGCCGCTGACCCTGCTCGTCAATTCCGCCTCGACCTTCGCCGATGATACGGCCACGAACCATTCGCGGGCCGACTGGGATTTCCATTTCGAGCCGAACCTGCGCGCGCCAATCCACCTCGCCCAGCAATTCTCCCGCGCCCTTCCGGCAGGTGAGAAGGGGCTTGTGGTCAACCTGATCGACCAGCGCGTCTGGAAGCTCAATCCGCAGTTCTTCACCTACACCCTTTCCAAGGCCGCACTCTGGCAGGCCACACAGACACTCGCCCAGGCGCTTGCCCCGGCGATCCGCGTCAATGCCATCGGCCCCGGTCCGACGCTGGCGAGCATTCATCAGTCCCCGGAGATCTTCGCTGCGGAGACCGCCGCGACACTGACCGGTGAAGGCTCGAGCCCCGCCGAGATCGTGCTTGCGCTCCGTTATCTCATTGCCGCAGGCAGTGTGACCGGCCAGATGATCGCCTCCGATGGCGGCCAGCATCTGATGTGGCAGACGCCCGATACACAGCTCTGAGGCTTCCCCTTGAATTTCGGTTCCGATACGACGTCTCCAGTCCATCCGTCTGTAATTGAAGCGCTTGCGCGCGTGAATTCCGGATACGAGCCGAGCTATGGCGGCGACGCGATCACCGCGCGGCTGCGTGCGCTGCTGGCGGAAACGCTGGATACGGAAGATTTCGACTTCTGGCTTGTGGCCTCCGGCACGGCTGCAAATGCACTGGCGCTTTCGTGTTTCTGTCCGCCGACGGGCGCGATTCTCTGCCATGAAGAGGCGCATATCGAACGCGACGAGCGCGGCGCGCCGGGCTTCTTCACCGGCGGCGCCTCCTTGCGCCTGCTCCCCGGCCGCGCCGCCAAGATTGATCCGGCCGCTTTCGAGGCGGCCATCGCCGCCAACAATCCGGACTTCGTGCACGAGACGCCGCTGCACATTCTGTCACTCACCAACCTCACCGAATGCGGCACAATGTATTCCGGGCCGGAGACCGCAGCCTTTGCGCAGCGCGCCAAGTCCGCTGGCCTCGCCGTGCATCTTGATGGCGCGCGGCTGTCCAATGCGATTGCGTCTTCGAATGCCCGCGTTTCGCAGCTCACATGGACCTGCGGTGTGGATGTCCTGACGCTCGGCCTGACGAAGACCGGCGCGATCGGATGCGAGATCATCATCCTGTTCGGCAAGGCGCGGGAGAAATTTCCGGAACTCCGTGTACGGGCGAAACGCGCCGGGCATATGCCGGCCAAGATGCGATACCTTGCGGCGCAGGCCGAGGCGATGCTGACCGGCGGACTCTGGCTGGAGCTGGCCGGACAGGCAAATGCGAAGGCACGGCTTCTGTCTTCAACGTTTTCGGCGATAGGAATAGGTCATGAGCACGAAGTGGAAGGCAATGAAGTCTTTGTTAGTTTGGAACCAGAAGACGTGAAATTGTTGAAGTCTTCAGGTGCCGTTTTCTACGAATGGCCGAGTGGCTCTCACCGTTTCGTCTGTTCCTGGACGACGACAGAGCATGAGATTGCCGAGCTGCGCGCGGCACTTCATGGGTCAGCTAAGCGCTGAGGCCCTTGGAGAGCCAGCCGCGCAGGCTGGTCATCGTCTCGCCGATATCGATGGGAGCCGACTCGGCGCCGCCGAGCAGTTCCTGGTGGAGGCTCATCACCAGCATCGGTGACAGCGTCGCGAGCGCGGCGGCGCGCAGGGAGGCTTCGGTTTTCGGGCCGCCGGGCGTGGCGCGCAGCTTGTCGCTGACGGATTTCAGCGCTGGCTCCAGCACCTTCTCGAGATAGGCCTTTCCGGCCGCCTCGTCCGCGAGGCCCTCGATCAGGCCGAAGGCGTGAGCCCGGATGAAACCGCCGACGCGCATGCCGGCTTCGGAGATGCGGAAATACTCCTCAAGCGCGGTCGCCTGATCGGCGGCGGGCATCGCGACCATTGCCCAGAGGGGCGTTGCACGCCGGCCGATGTTTTCGAGGATCTCGATGACGAGGCCCTGCCGGTCGGTGAAATAGTGGCGCAGCGTCGGCTCCGACTGATGCACCGCCAATGCGAACTGGCGCAGCGACGGGCGGCGCAGGTCGGCGGAGAGGGCGAAGTCCGTCAGCGCATCCAGGAGCGCGGCGCGCTTCAGGTCGAAGTCATGGTTCCGGGCGCCTGCAGGTCTTGGCATTTCATGCTCCGGTCGCGGGGTTCTGGATCCAGCCATCCTGAGGAGGATTGCCCGCCCCGATATCAGGGATTCTACGCAGGTTTGCCACCCATGTCAGTCTCAGACCCTGCGGCAGGCGAAAATTGGACCAGAAGGCCTGTAAGCCGGGTTCTGTTCGCCCCTTGCGGGGTCTGGCAGCCATTCCTCTGGGACGGCCATTGCTGACCGCCTCACGCGACACACCCGGGGCACGGGCGTCAGACGACCCATATGTGCCCCCTACTTGGTCTTGCTCCGGGCGGGGTTTGCCTTGCCAGCCCTGTTGCCAGGCCTGCGGTGGGCTCTTACCCCACCCTTTCACCCTTACCTTACGGCCGAAGCCGTCTGGCGGTTTGCTTTCTGTGGCACTTTCCCTCGGCTTGCGCCGGGCGGCCGTTAGCCGTCGCCCTGTCTTTCTGGAGCCCGGACTTTCCTCCAGCACGGGGTTACCCCCGTACCAGCGGCTGCCCGGCCTTCTGGTCCAGCGGGGATGTATAGGCCGGATAGGGGAGAAGCGGAAGGGTGTGGGCGCCTCCATAGGACGGGCGCTGCCGGAGGTGCGCGGGGCATCACTCTGGCAGCACCCCTTTGAGGTGAAGGGGGGGCTGATTGGTGTTGGGGGGCGGGGGTCAGGACGTGTCCGGGCTGGTGAGGCGGGCGGCGAGATGTTCCAGCATGTTGCGGAAGCCGGCGGGCAGGCGCGGCCATAACGGGGCGGGGACGGGCGGGGTGCTGAGCGGCGCGCGGGCGGATTGCACCCGGCGGGCGAGGCGGCGGGCGATGGCTTCGCGGCGGCGCCAGGCATCGGCGACGGCGGCGAGGCGTTCGAGGAGGAGGGCGCGGGAAAGCTCCGGCGGGTCGGCCGGGGCGTCCGGGTTTGGCGCGCGGCGGGGGCGCTCCCGCTTCGTCTCGGTGAGGCGGAAACGGTAGAGGCGGCGCGGGGAGAGCGCGCGCGGCAGCGCGGGGAGAGCCATCCGTGGACGGAGGGGCGCGAGGGGCACGCCGAGCGCGAGCAGATGCAGCAGGCGGCGGATCATGGCGGTGAGCACGGCTATGCCCTGCAGCGCGGTGCGCCGGATGGCGCGGTCGTGCCAGTCCCGCGCGCGGGCGATCACGAAGCCCTTCAGGGCATCATGATGCTGCGCGGCGAGGCGCCAGAGTTCGGGGAGCGTGGGTCCGGTCATCAGGGGCAGGAGTATACGCCCGGCCCAAGACGGGTGGGATTGGAGGGGGCGAATGAGCGGAGATGCGCGGCGGGGGCGCGCGGAATTGGTTGCGTTGGAGCGGATTTGCGCAACGAATTTTGATTTTCAGACGGCAGCCCCGCCCTCAAAATGTCAACCCGAAGGTCTAGGCAGCTTACAGTAAGCGTTGATAGACATTTGACCAATCAGAAAAAACATCAGTGCAATCGCTGGAACAATCAATGCTGCGGCCATGCCAATTTTCGCACCGATTGCTGATGAAATACTCGAGACAATTATTGCGTGAGTTAAGGTTCCCTGCTCAGTAAGCTTCTTCTTTGTGTCCGCATACGCATCATCCGAGCAAATGAAATCATAAACTTCTGCCTTCAATAGATTCCAAAAGGGCTTCGGATCACTCGAGCCACCGAACTGTGCAATGTTGGCGTGACCAATAGTCGTAACCCAAAGCTGCGCAGCTGTTTCAGGGTCATTCCCCGCCAGCAGAATGTCAATTTGCTCGCGTTGATAAGGCTTAAGTGTCCCAAGCCATTCTTCCAATCGTCCATCAGGAATCTTCAACGCTGTCATTATAGCATCCTTTGGATATGCTCTGCTGAGATACAGTGAGTGGTTTGATGCAGCTCAAACGGGTTTATTCCGCCCAATGATATTCCAGAGTTATTTGGAACCCACGCACCAATGAGCATGCCCACTGCCAATCTGCGTTGCGGACACTGTACGAGAGAGCCGGATTGACCAGGTCGAGCTTGAATGTTTAACACGCCATGCTTCGACGGGACGTTGTTTGTTCGTTGAATGACTTTGGCGCCAATTTCAGCTCTTTGGAGAGTCAACGCGCGTCGACCCAGATTGCAATGCGGGTAGCCGATTACTTCGAGTTGGTCGCCTACATTGCAATGATCAAAAGAGCCAAGCGGAGTAAATGGGTAAGGCGGCCCGAAACGCAAATCCGTCGCGAGTATTGCTACATCGCGCGCTGGATCCACCTCTACAATTGCAGCGGGCGTGACCTTGCACTCCGTGTTGGACAAGTCTTGGTAGGTGTTTATGTCGGTGACTGGGGACAGAATAACTTTTAGGTTCTCGTCATTGCCCCCCACGACATGGTGAGGTGTAACAACTTTTCCGTCCGAAGAAACGAAAAAGCCGGTTCCCAACATTGTCACACCATTAGGTCCTACGCGGCCAACGACTACAGCTCGGTGAGTAGCATGCATGAGTGTCTCCTATGAGCAGGCGAATCATCCAATGGGAGATTCCATTCCCCTAGAGGTATATTGTTCCTGCTCTGATGTGCTAGGCACTTTTCGGCATTTAACAACTCGATTCATCGAAACTGCTTTCGCGGACGCTCCTATGCTGGAAATTGAGCTCAAGGCGAAGAATTGCGCTGAAGTCGGCGCGTGTAGTTCGGGGCAGACGTAGATTGCATGACGGATTGGCGGACTGATTTTGTGGAGCCGGGGCGGCGGGCGGTGGTGCGGTTGTTCCGGCCGGATGTGCGCATCGTGACCGGGGGGATTGCGTTCTATGCGCTGTTCTCGATCTTTCCGCTGATCTACCTGACGCTGACCCTGCTCACCGTGTTCCTGCCGCCGGAGCTGGCGAGGGAGCTGGCGACGCCGATCAGCAATTTCTTTTCGCAGAACATGGAGCCGCTGACGGGCGGCGAGGTCGAGACGATCCGCGAGATGACGCCGGTGGGGCTGAGCCTGCGCGCCTTCGTGGCCTTGATCCTTGTGCTGATTACCGCGACCTCCGGCGCCAAGGCTGCGATTACCGGCATACGGATGATTGCGGGCACGGGGGCGCGCACGCGGTTTGCGCGGTTCCAGGGCGTGTCGCTGCTGCTGACGGGTTCGCTGGTGCTGGCGGTGTGGCTGATGGGGGCGTTGCAGCTGTTGGTGACCATCATGGCGCAGGCGGGCGGGGACGCGCTCGGCCAGTTTGCCGGCACGATTGCGACGCTGGCGGACTCGCTGTGGATTTCCAAGGCGGTGGCGGGGTTCGTGATCTTCTACCTGATCCTCGTCCTCTCCCTGCGCGGGCATGTGCAGCGGGGCACGCGGGCGATTGCGGCGGGGGCGGCGGCGGGGACGGCGGCCTTCCTGATGGTGACCTTCCTGTTCCAGCTTTACCTCAATTATTCCGTGCTCGGAACGCTGTACGGGGCGCTGGCCTCGGTGATCCTCGGCTTTGTGTGGCTGTCAGCGTCGGTGATGTCGCTGCTCTTGGGGGCGGCGCTGGCGGCCGAGTGGGCTCAGGCCTGGGGCGAGGAAGCGGCGGACGTGTAGGCGTCTGCGACCTGGGCGAGGCGGCGCAGGGTGCGCGCGTCGGCCATGCCGGTGACGGCGTCCTGCAGCCAGCGGCGCTGGAAGGCGCGGAGCGCGGCGGGGACATCCGAGATGTCATAGCCGATGGCGGCAAGCTGGCGGTTGAGGCCGCCGGGGTCGCCGCCCATCCAGACGCAGCCGGCGCCGCTGTCTTCCTCGGGCCAGAGGCCGAGGCCGGCGGCGGCAAGGCGGGCCCAGGGGAAGTGTTCGCCGGGGTCGATCTTGCGCTTGGGCGCGATGTCGGAATGGCCGGTGATGCGGGACTGGGGGATGGCGTGGGTGGCCACGATCTCGCGGGAGAGGGCGATGACGGCGGCGATCTGGGCATCGGGGTAGGGCGGCAGGCGGCCGCCGGCGAGGAAGTCGTGGCCCCCGTTGACGATCTCGATGCCGACGGAGCGGGAGTTGAGATCGTCCTGGCCCTGCCACATGGAGAGGCCCGCATGCCAGGCGCGGCGGGATTCGGCGACGAGGCGGGTGATGCGGCCGTCTTCCCAGACCATGTAATGGGCGGAGACCTTGGCGTCCGCGTCGCGCATGCGGGCGAGGGCGGCCTCGCCGGTCTGCATGCCGGTATAGTGGAGGACGAGCATGTCCACCTTGTGGCGGCGCTCGTCATGGTTGGGGCTCGGCGCGTCTTCGATGTGCATCAGGAGTCTCCGGAAGCGTACTTCTTGCCGAGGGCGGCTTCGGGCAGCACGGTATTCGGCCTGATGGCAATGAGGAAGACCCCCGCGAGGGAGACGGCGCCGCCGATGACGAGTTTCCAGGTGAAGGGCTCGTTGAGGAGGGTGACGCCGAAGAGGACGCCCCAGAGCGGCGTCATCAGGGTGAGCGGGGAGAGGAGCGAGACGTCGTAGCGCTTGAGCAGCGTGTAGAAGGCGGAGTGGGCGAAGATGGAGACGCCGACGATGGCGAAGAGGCTGGCGGCCCAGACTTCCCAGCCGCCGGCGATGTAGGCCTCTGCCTGGCCGGTTTCCATCAGGGCGGAGAGGCCGAAGAGCGGCGCGAAGCTGAACAGGCCGACCCAGGCGGAAAGGTTCAGCGGGTTCATCTCCTGCAT
>Ga0315907_10000202_pt1 | contig 87771 bp, 75 predicted proteins | sample LakEriMetagenome_3_FD_203525 | JGI IMG/M metagenome (GOLD analysis project Ga0315907, IMG submission 203525) | Freshwater fungal communities from buoy surface, Lake Erie, Ohio, United States - Buoy 12 MA123 | ecosystem: Environmental > Aquatic > Freshwater > Lake > Lake biofilm | place: USA...
AACTAAGTTTTTCATGATATTATTATTCAGTTTTTAATTTAAGATACCAATTTAATCCACCCAAGTGATGTCCATATTGTAAGTACATTGTTGAGTCTGTTAACTCCAAAATACGATACGTATTAACGCCCGTATAAAACCCAATGAAGGCACCGTTTGAAATGGTTATGGTGTTCTCTGCACCTTCAACCAAATTCCAAGACTTGTCCATTTGGTTGGGATAAGGCGCGGTAAAATCAGCTAGATTTTCAAAAGAACCCGGAAAACTTGCAGCAATTGAATTGTGAACATAGACATCTCCATTGGTAATCATATCAAACTTAAAGGCATTGAGATGAAACACGTATTTGTCGTTGTATAAACCGCATCCTGGTTTCTCATTTGCACCAGCAGCCCACCATTCTGGGGTTGCGCCCAATGGACTTTCTGGATCAGGACCTACACCAAAGTGACCACTTAACACAGAATCAATCACCCATGTTTTATAGCCTGGGCCATTAGCACCACCCGTTAGTTTGTTGTAAAACGGATTATCTAGTAAAGATAAATCGGTTTGAGCTATAACCACCTGCTGTGTAGACGATCGGCTGCCACCTTTGTTAAACACTGTTAGTGTAATAGTATAGGTTCCGGCGTACGGATACGTTGCAGAGACCTCAACCCCTTCTCCTTTCACCCCATTACCAAAATCCCAACGACACACTAAATTCGGGTTGCTCGCCGTAAGTTGAATAATGTTAGCATTAGAATCAGAAGGTACTGCTGTAAATGCAGCATCCGTTTGACTTGGCGGATCGCCTAAGGTTGGACGAACTTTCTTACACGACATCAAGGCTGTACATGCCAAGAGTAAAATAATAAGGTTATTTTTCATGGTTGATGCTATTAATATCCGGGGTTTTGTGGCCAACGACCTCCCGCTAAATCTATTTCTACTTGTGGGATCGGGAATACTTCATGTTTTCCTGCGATGAATCCAGGAATTGCTGTCGCCGCTTTACCAGTTCTAACTAAGTCAAAAAAGCGATGTCCTTCACCAGATAATTCAAAGCGGCGCTCATTGTAAATTTTATCCAACGAATTTACTGAAACTCCTGGAATTGAAACGCGCGAGCGGATTTGATTCACATATGTTTGTGCAATGGCGGTATTACCTAAGTGATAATTTGCTTCTGCTGACATTAATAACACATCGGCATAGCGAATCACACGATAATTTACAGGACTGGTCAAATCATTATCAGGCAGGCCTATTTCACCTTGACGTTTAATGTATTTATTGTTGTAAAATCCGGTGTGCCCTCCAGCCCCAATGGCGTAAGTTATTGCGCTTGGATTGGGTTGTGCGGCGATAAAGGCTTCAATGTCTAAAATAGTAGCGGCCCTGCGCGGATCTCCCGCAGGAAAAAAGTCATAGAGGTCTTGTGTTGGCAAGTTATAGCTGTTTCCGTCACCGTAAACCGGTCCGTTATATTGACGGATTCCTTGAAAACCTGGAGCAGCATTACCTTCTAAGCAAACTAAACATCCGTAACCACCACCTTCTAACCCAGTATACTGAATATCAAATACTGTTTCCGTATTGTTTTCGTGTGCAACATCAAACAACTCAGTGTAGGAAGGATGAAGGCTATAAAGTCCACTGTTAATTACGTCGTCAAACATATCGTCTGCCTCCGTCCACTTGCTTTGATATAAGTACACCTTCCCTAATAAGGCTTGAGCAGCACCTTTTGTGGCTCTTCCTTTTTGTGCCGCAACTGCGCTTAGAACGGGGTACGCTTCTTTGAGGTCTTTTTCTATTTGCGCGTACACCTCCGCTTTCGGTGATCGATCAATGGTGCGAACCTCTTCAATGCCAAGACGCTTGTCAATAACCAAAGGGACATCCCCAAAAAACTTTACCAATTCAAAGTAGTAATATGCCCTCAGAAATTTAGCTTCGGCAATCATATGAGCTTTTGCAGGAAAGTCAATATTGTCTTGGTTTTCCAATAAATAATTCGCCCTTGAAATTCCAACATAGTTCCATCGGAAAACACTTCTTAAATCGTTATTCACCCCACCATGTGTCATGGCATCGATTTGATGCAGGCCTTGCGAGTCGTTGGCGCTTTCTCCTCCAGCGATAGAGTTGTCAGAAGCGATTTCACCAATCCAAAGCGACATAAACGAAGTTTGCAACAGATCGTACGCGCCAACTAAGGCTCGTTCATAGTCTTCCGGAGTCTTAAAATAATTTTCAGCATCTTGGGTATACGGAGGGTCAACCGTGAGGAACTTTTTACATGAAAAAATACCAACCAATACAAGACCCAACATCAACAAACGTTTCATATTTTTCATCGATTAAAATTTAAATTGTAATCCAACCATTACTGTTTTCGCTTGAGGATATAATCCATAATCTACTCCTGCGGACAAGGCACTTGTTGAGCCTAAGTCTGGATCATAGCCCATATATTTTGTTAAGGTTACAAGGTTGTTCGCCGCCAAGTAAATGCGAAGTTGTTCCATTTTGATTTTACGTAACCAATCTTTAGAAAAAGCATACCCTACTTGAAGGTTTCGCAAGCGTAAGAACGACCCGTCTTCCACATAAAAAGAGGAGAATACATTGTTTCGCGTAGGCTCTGTGGTTTGACGTGGAACATCAAAGGAACTCTCCGCCCCAACCCAGCGATCAATAACATAGCTCATTTGATTTGCATACGGTTGTTGACGTTCGTAATTACGGATGATTTCATTGCCAATAGACGCATAAAAATTGGCAGAAATATCAAACCCTTTATAACTTCCGGAAAGATTGAAGCCCATGGTAAAATCAGGAATTGCGGAGCCCAAATTGGTTTTATCGCTATCGTCTGTGAAGCTAATAACCCCATCCCCGTCTTGGTCCACAAAAATTAAATCTCCTGGCTTGGCGCCTTCTTGTACAACGGAAGCATTATCTATTTCCTCCTGTGATTGATAGATTCCATTGGTTTGGTAGCCAAAGAAATATCCAATTTCGTATCCTTTCTCAAAACGTGTTGCCACATCGCCACCCACACTAAATGCAGCTCCAGGTAAATAGTCAACCCCTGTTGGAACCGCTGTAACTCGGTTGTTTACTGCTGTAAAATTCCAATTTGCCTCATAGAGGAAATCTTTGGTGCGATTTGACCGATACCCAAGCTCAAGTTCCCATCCCTTGTTCGATACATTGCCCGCATTAATTACCGGAGGATACCCTCCTGGACCATAAGAACCCATTAACGCGGAAACATCCGGCTGAAATAACAAATCATAGGTATTTTTTATAAAGTAATTGGTGGTAAAAGAGAGTTTCTTCCAAAAGGAAAGGTCTAAACCAATATTCAACTGTCGAGTAGTTTCCCATTTCAAATCTGGATTAGCAGGACGTCCAATTGCGACGCCTTGCGTAATGACATCATCAAACACGTAAACCCCTTCGCCATTGAGTAATGCCCGGTATGCGAAATTTGGAATTTGATCGTTTCCGGAAATCCCGTAGCTTACTCTCAGTTTACATAAGTCAATCGGCTTGAATGTAAAGAATTTCTCCTCTGAAATTAACCAGCCTGCAGACATGGACGGGAAGGTTCCAAAGCGGCTGTTTGGTCCAAATTTACTTGAGCCGTCTCTTCGTACCACTAAGGATACTAAGTACTTTTCCTTAAATCCATACTCAGCGCGCATGAACGTAGATACCAGTCGCTCAGTAAATTCCCAAGACCCGGTATTGTTTAAATATCCGCCTTGAGTAGTATTGGCAGAAATATCCGCATAATTCAAATCATTATTTGGAATCCCATAAGCCACTCCGTTCAGCGATTTTCCATCCCGTTGAAAAATAGTAACTCCTGCCATTGCCTTTACTTGGTGATCCGTTTTAAACACTTGGTCATAATTCACAAAGCCTTCATAAGACAAATCACTGAAGGTATTTCGTTCTTCATAAATCGCTGCCCCTCGGTCAATTTCAAAGCCTGGTGTAAGTTCTACTACAGGAGATTCTAATTGATCATTCAGGGCCGTGTTTGCGTATTTTCCGTCTCCATACCAAACGAGTGGAGAGAACACCTTTGAATCGACTAAAGAAACATTGTAATTAAATCGATTGGTTACGGTTAGGTAGGAAAGCGGCTTGTATACAAACTCTTCCTTGCCTACAAACTTTTGAGCTTGATTCCAATTGTATGTATTCATGATTTGAGCTACCGGGTTAATGATGTCGCTCACTTCTTCCATATAGGAATAATTCCCCAAAGGAGAAATAACAGGTTCGGTAGGGAAGGCGTTAATTGCATTGTATAATACGGAACCAATGCCGTTTTCAGGAAGGGTGTTTCGTCCTTCAGTTGAAAACAGAAGAACTGAATTCAGTTTCAACTTATCTGAAAGATCGGTAGAGAAATTTAGGCGTGCGTTATATCGATCAAAATGGGATTTTGCGCCCCCCACAATACCGTCTTGGTTAAAATATCCCAAGCCAATGGAATAGCGCGTATTCAATGTACCTCCATTCAGAGACACATTATGACTTTGTACCGGCGAACGGGTGAATACTTGGTCTTGCCAATCTGTACCCCTTCCAACGTTTACATTATCGAAGGGCGCAGCTTGACCGCCCATCGCAAACATTTCATTTTTAATAACGGCATATTCATCCGCGTATAATAAGTCTAGTTTTTTTGAGGTTTCCTGCAGACCAAAATACCCATTGTACTCGATGGTTGGTTTTCGGTTTATTGATCCATTCTTTGTTTCAATAATTACCACACCATTTGCTGCTCTTACTCCATAAATGCCCGCCATGGCATCTTTTAGTACTGTAATCGATTTAATGTCAGACGGATTCAGGGCATTTAATCCTTGAGAATCATAAACAATTCCATCTACTAAAATTAAGGGGTCATTATCCCCGAAGGTGCCGAGTCCTCTGATTCGTATGTTTGCACTCCCGCCTGGGGAACCGGAATTTGTGGAAATATTCACCCCAGCCATCTGCCCTTGTAAGGCTTGATCCATGCGCGCCATATTCATTTTTTCAATGTCTTCTCCGTCGACTTTTGACGTTGCACCGGTAATGGTTTTGTTTTTTGCTTCGCCATATCCAATAACCGTGATTTCCTTTTTATCAGAAAACTCAGGCTTCATAACCAACGACAGGTTTTGATCTCCCGGTCCAACAAGTACCTCTTGGGTTTGATAACCATAAATAGCAATGGTAAATAGGGCACTTGCGGTATCCTTCAGTTGAATGGAAAATGTACCATCGTTTGCCGTTAATGCATTTGCTTTAGGTGATTTACACGTAATTTTCGCGAATCCAAGCGGTTCACTGACATCATTACGCACACTCCCAGAAACGGTTCTCATTTGAGAAAATCCAAAGGTTGCGACCATTAAAGCACCTAGTAAAAATCCTATTTTCATTTTTTTCATTTAAAGTTACTTTGTGGGGAGTTTCCTCCCCACGCACTAAGTAAAAACTAACCATTCAACCGTTTTCACAACAATTGAATGGTAAATATAAGTATATTATTGTCTTTTTTACAATATCTAAATAATTCCATTACATTTTGAAAACCCATTCGCTTTGTTCTAATCGTTCTAATTCATTTACTACATCAAAAGAAAAGAGCCTTGCGGGACGATGTTTAACATTGGTTTGTTTTTCGGTATGTTTTACGAGCGGAATGCCTTTAATTTTCTTTCTAAAATTTGCTTTATCCAATGGGATTCCGTTCACATACTCAAATAATTGCTGAAATTCGTTGAGGGTGAATTTTTCTGGAAGCAACTGAAAACAAATGGGTTCAATGGAAAGTTGTTTTTTTAACCGATCAAATGTCGCCTCTAAAATTTCATTGTGATCAAACGCTAAATCACCAACTTCCAATACGGGTTCCCATTTCACTTCATTTGCCCAAGAGGAGGCTTTAATCGAAAAGTCTTCAATTCTCACTAAAGCGAAATATGCGATTGTAATTACCCTGCCTTGTGGATGTCGCGAGGGGCTTCCAAAGGTATGGGCTTGATGCATTTGAATGTTAGTAAGTCCGGTTAGTTCGCGAAGAATGCGTTCTGCGGCATTGGGTAAATCTTCGTCTGGGTAGACCAAGTCGCCTGGGATGGCCCAATAGTCTTTATAGGGATCTACGGATCGCTTAATAAGCAGCGTTTTTATTTTTCCTTCGGAATATCCAAAAATTAAGCAGTCTACAGAAAATGCTGAACTGAAAAAATCAGAGACATCAATTTTATACATGGCCAGAATTAGTGAGTAGTTTCAGCGCTATCTAGGTGAGTGATTCCTTGTTTTTTCAGCATTCGACTTACCGTCCACGCGAAAAAAGCGAGATACACAAAACATAGCACTCCAATCCAATAGGAACTTTGAATACCTACAGACTTTACAGATCCGAGTGAAGCTTGCCATTGAGAGATGAATCCACCTCCCATAATCATCATTATCATTAGGCTGGAAGCCGCATTAGTTTTTTCATTCAGTCCTGCAATCCCTAGGGTAAAAATGCAAGGCCATAGGGTAGAGCAAAACAAGCCCACGGAAATAAATGCAAACACACTCACCATGCCGCTGGCAAAAATACCAACGATTAGGGCGCCAGCGCCTAGCAACGAGTAAACAATCAATTGTCTCACTGGATTTCCACCGGTAAATGCTTCGGCAACCATAAGAACAATCACTAAAAATAAATAGGGATAGAATTGAGATACATTATGGCCTGCGATATAATTTGCTAGCATAAAAATAGAAAACGCAAGAAATGGCAACAATATAGAAAGCCGTTGTTTTATGTCGGCTCCAACATTAAACGCTCCAGCAGCAGAGGCCCAACGACCAATCATCAAACTGCCCCAGAACAAGGAAACAAATGGCGTAATTTCGTGCTCGGCCTTTCCAAGCTTTAACTTCATGAATTCAGGGAGATTACTCGCCGTGGATACCTCTACCCCTACATATAGGAAAATGGCAATCATCGCCAAAATCACTTGTGGTTTTTTGGCCACAGCGAGGATTGATACACGCTCTGTTGAGGGTGTTCCTTCTTCTTCAATTTGATCTGGAACGTTTGAAAATTTAAAAAACAGTGCTGCTAAAACAAAGGTAGCACCGAGTACTAAATATGGGATTTTTACTGCTGAAAGCTCCAAGTTCGTGGAACCAGTACCGGCCATACCAAAAATCGCAAAGGAAACTAAAACAGGTCCGATCGTGGTGCCCACATTATTAATACCTCCCGCCAAGCTTAATCGCAAATTACCCGTGGATGGGTCCCCCATATTGATGGCCAACGGGTTGGCTGCAATTTGTTGGAGCGCAAAGCCTATTCCAACGGTAAAGAGACCGGCAAGTAACAGGGGGAACGAAGACTCATTCGCCGCAGGGATGAACAACAAGGTTCCCAGGGCGGAAATCACTAACCCTAAGGCTAAACCATTACGATACCCTAAAATTTTAAGTAAGTCCTTTTTTAAAATGCCCGAAATCGCAAAATAAATCAGAGACCCCACCGTGTATGCAATATAAAATGCCACAGAAATCAACTGAGCTTTATCTTGTTTTAGGTTGAGTGCCTTTTTAAAAACTGGGATCAAAATGTCGTTGCTGGAAGCAACAAATCCCCAAAAAAAGAAAATAATGATTAGGGCACCAAAGGCACTAAAGTTGGTTTTTTTCATGGTCAAAGTTTCGACCAAAATACAATTAAATTTGATTATCCGAGCTGTACCCCGGCTGTTTTTGTAATATCCACCATAAGTATGCGCTCAACCGAAGCAACAATCGCCGCAACATCAAAGCCACACGCAGCCCATAATTCTTCTTGGGTGCCATGGTGAATATACTCATCTGGAATGCCTAAACGCACGACTTCGGCTTTATAGCCTCGATCAGCCATAAACTCCAATACCGCTGAACCAAACCCGCCCATTAAGCACCCATCTTCTACAGTAACGACCTTATCGAATTTGGTGAACACTTCATGCAATAACATTTCGTCGAGTGGCTTAACAAAACGCAAGTCGTAATGCGCTGGAGTAATTCCTGACTTGGTTAGGGTTTTAATGGCTTCCTGCGCAAAATTACCCGGGTGACCGATGGTTAAAATGGCAACGCCTTCCCCGGAGGAAACCCTTCTTCCTTTTCCCACTGGAATTTCTTCAAACGGTGTTTTCCAATCGGTCATGACACCATTCCCTCTTGGATAACGAATGGTAAATGGTCCTTGATTTTCAAGTTGGGCCGTATACATGAGATTGCGAAGCTCTTGCTCATTCATTGGAGCAGACACAACCATGTTTGGTATGCACCGCATGTAGGCCAAATCATATGCGCCATGATGTGTTGCGCCATCTGCACCAACCAGGCCTCCACGGTCTAAACAAAATACAACATTTAAATTTTGCAGGGCTACATCATGTAAAACTTGGTCAAAAGCCCGCTGCATAAAAGAAGAATAGATGTTGCAAAAAGGCAGCATTCCTTGCGTCGCTAAACCTGCGCTGAAAGTAACTGCGTGTTGTTCTGCAATCCCCACATCGAACGCTCGATCAGGCATGGCTTTCATCATAATATTCAGGGAACTGCCGCTAGGCATTGCCGGTGTAATTCCCATAATGTGTTTGTTGCGTTCGGCTAATTCAACAATCGTGTGGCCAAAAACATCTTGATATTTAGGAGCTTCGGGACCAATGGGTACCACCTTCACGATTTCTCCTGTGTCCTTATTGAAAACACCTGGAGCATGCCATTTTGTTGGATTCCCCTCTTCCGAAAACTTATATCCTGCGCCCTTTTTTGTGAGACAATGAAGAATTTTAGGCCCGGGAATGTCTTTTAAATCTTCCAGTACCTTAACCAATCCTTCTACATCATGGCCGTCTACAGGGCCGAAATATCTAAAATTTAGCGATTCAAACAAATTCGATTGATTGAGCAGGGTACTTTTGAGTGCATGAGAAACCTTGGACGCAATTTTTTGTGCGTCTGGACCAAATTTCGAAATCACTCCAAGCCAATTCCAAACCTCCTCCTTTACTTTATTATAGGTATGAGAAGTAGTGATGTCGGTAAGATACTCTTTCAATGCTCCCACATTTGGGTCAATCGACATGCAATTATCGTTGAGGATTACCAGTAAATTCGCATCCTTTTCAAAGCCTGCGTGATTTAGTCCTTCAAAGGCTAAGCCAGCAGTCATTGCCCCGTCACCAATCACCGCAATGTGATGTTTGTTAAGGTCTCCTTTTGATCTGCTCGCTACCGCCATTCCAAGCGCTGCGGAAATTGACGTGGAAGAGTGCCCCACCCCAAAAGTATCGTATTCACTTTCCGACCGTTTTGGAAAACCAGAAATCCCCCCTTTTAATCGGTTGGTATGAAACTGCGCTCTTCTTCCTGTTAAAATTTTATGACCGTAGGCTTGGTGCCCGACATCCCACACCAATTGGTCTTCTGGAGTATTGAATACATAATGAAGCGCAACGGTTAGCTCAACTACACCCAAACTAGCGCCAAAATGGCTGTTCCCGATTTCGGAAATTACATCCACAATGTACTGCCTTAACTCACTGGAGACTTGAGGTAAGTCGGTTTTGGTGAATTTGGACCTAAGATCTTCGGGAATATTTATTTTGGATAGGAATGGTCCTGGTTTGTATGTATTGCTCATTAAAACAAAATTAACTATTATTTTTTAAAACAAGAAGGCCTGAAATATGTTCAGAGAGATGAGGCGTTGCGCGTTTATAAATTGTATTTTTGCAAGCAGAAAAACAGACTTGAAAACACTGAGAGCGTTTATTCAATTTACAAAATTTCGCCTTTCTTTTTTGGTGATAATTTCGGCTTTGTCGGGATATTTATTAGTGGGTGGTGAAAATGCTGCCATCATATTCAACTTGTTATTGGGAGGCTTTTTAATTACCGCAGCCTCAAACGGCGTAAACCAATTGCTTGAGATGAAGCAAGATGCGTTGATGAATCGAACAAAAAGTAGGCCTTTAATTACTGGAGAACTCACAAAAAACACAGGGATTATGATTTCTGTAATTTGCCTGGTGCTCGGTTCTTCACTGTTGTGGTTCGTGAATTTTAACAGCCTCTTATTGGGTCTTGGCGCTTTTATATCGTATGCCTTTATTTACACTCCCCTCAAGGGAAAAACTGCATGGGCAGTTTTTGTCGGCGCTATTCCGGGGGCAATTCCTCCGATGTTGGGGGCGATTGCGCATACAGAAAGCTTTAGTTTTGTTCCAGGACTTTTATTTTTCATTCAATTCATGTGGCAATTCCCACATTTTTGGGCGATCGCCTGGGTCACCCATGAAGACTATCAACGGGCAGGGTATTTTTTATTGCCATCAAAAACAGGGAAATCAAAGCAATCGGCATACTTGATTTCTCTATATTCTCTAGTACTTGTCCCCATAAGCCTCATTCCATGGTTGTTGGGCATAACTAATCATGTTTCCCTATTCATCGTTGGAATATTTGGGGTTTGGTTTTATTTTCTGTCGTATCGCTTGTACACCACCTGTGAAGATCGAGATGCCAAAAAACTTATGTTCGCTTCATTTGTTTATTTACCGATCATACAGTTTGCGTATGTGTTTACTAAACTAGATTCTGTTATTCAAAATTTAATTAGCCATGGATTATTCTAAAGAATTAAGCCCGGAGATTCGGGAGAAAATGAAAAAAAATCTCGTTTATGTAGGGATTTTTGCCGTAGTAATGTTCTTTGCAGGGCTAACCTCTGCCTATTATGTAAACATGGGTGGTGGGTTTTGGCTCACATACCCTATGCCCAACGGATTTTACTTAAGCACCCTGTTTATTGGACTTAGTTCGCTCTTCTACATCTTGGGCATTCGTTCCATAAAGCAAGGAAAAACGGGGGCGCTCAAACTCAATATGGGCTTAACCTTAGCATTCGGATTGCTCTTTGTTACTTTTCAATTTGTGGGATATCGTCAGCTTATCAATCGAGGCATTTATAATCCTTCCATGTTCTGGACATACCCGGAAATATTAGTAAACGATGGCCGATATGGAGATACGATTACAGCAACATTTAACAACAAACCGATTCGTGTCGATGGAAATCAATTCAGCATTGCTAACCGTCCAATGACAGATGCAGAATTTAAAGATTTTCAAGCGTATCTAAAAAATTATGCCTTACCTGAACAGGTCATTTTTAGCAGACAACAAACCCCGCTTGCCGCTGTTCCTTCCTCCAAATATACGCTGTACATAAACAACGAGGAGCTGCTCATTAAGGATGGTAAGTTCTATACCAATGATTCTACTGTCATGTCTCACACTGACGAAATTAGGCTTTGTAAAGTAGCCATGAACGTGGTTCTTGGCCGTGGACAATTTATGATCAAAGGGCAATACGGTAAAGACTTTGCTGTAAACCTAAAAGGGAAAACGTTGAGTTATAAAGATGGAAATTTCTGGATTAATGGCCGCATCCTCAGTGAAAGCGCGCAATTAAATGCCCGCGAAACCTCCGACAATGCCAGTGCCTTTTTGTACGTAATCACCTTTGCACACCTCTTGCATGTGTTGGGGGCACTGATCTATTTAATTGTAATGGTAAAAAACTCGTTAACAGGAGTTTACAATCAAAACAATCACTTATCACTCCGCTTGGGTTCTCTTTTCTGGCATTTTTTAGGCATATTGTGGGTCTATTTGTTCCTGTTTTTCAATTTTATTCATTAAACTTGCAGAAAATTTAACACAATGGCAGGTCATTCCGCAGCACTTGATTCAAAGACATTATGGGGAGGAAAAATATCCCCGTTTTCAACAAGTTATGGAAAACTAATGATGTGGTTTTTCCTGGTTTCTGATGCATTAACGTTTGGGGGCTTATTGATTTCTTACGGTTTTACCCGTCATGATTGTTTGGAGGCTTGGCCAATTGGTGAAGAAACCTTTAATTCTATGCCATTTCTCGGGCATGGTTTTCCACTTTTGTATGTGGCCTTAATGACCTTTATTTTAATTATTTCTTCGGTAACTATGGTGTTAGCGGTGGAGGCAGGACATCGAATGGACCGCAAGGGAGTGACCAAATGGATGATAGCAACGATTATTGGTGGTTTCTTCTTTGTTGGGTCACAAGGGTGGGAATGGTACCACTTCATTCACGGATCTGAGTTTGGTAAGATCGAATTAGCAGATGGTTCAATTGCAATCGTAAAGGGGCATTTCGGTGAAATTAAGAACTTCACTGTAACTGAGGCTGGGCTTCATCACAAGAAAGGGGATGTTGTTAAAGAAGACTTGATGCATACCTTCCAACATGCAGCAGCTGCAGGTGACATCACCAATGGTATAATTACTTTACATGATGGTTCAAAAGCTACCATCAACAAAGAAAAAGATCACGAGTTAACCTTGATCATAAAGAAAAGTGGAAAAGTAAACAAAGCAACAAAAGAAAAACGTGTGATCCGTGGTGCGAGTGCTACCAAGCAATATTACGAAGCGTTGTATTCAGGGGAAGCGAACCGTGTGATCTATGGCGCGAACTTGAAACAAAACGAATACGGCCCGCAACAGTATGCACAGTTCTTTTTCTTTATAACTGGGTTTCACGGATTTCACGTATTCTCTGGAGTGGTAATTAACATCATCATTTGCTTGGGCGTAGTCGCTGGAACTTACCACAAAAGAGGTCACTATGAAATGGTAGAAAAAACCGGTTTATATTGGCACTTTGTAGACCTTGTATGGGTCTTCGTATTTACATTCTTTTACCTGATTTAATTTCTAGATATGGAACGCGACGATTTAATTGAATACTCTTTAGACACCCACCACGACGAGGAAAAAGGCAAAGAAATTCGCAAGAAAATCTATAAGGTTACGATTCTTCTTACCCTCGTAACCATTGTTGAAGTTGTCTTAGGTGCTGTTATTAAGCAAGATGCTTCAATTTGGCCATTAATCAAATGGACTTTTTTGATTCTTACCATATTGAAAGCGGGTTATATCGTTATGGTGTTTATGCACCTTGGGGATGAACGCAAATGGTTGCGTTATGTAATTCTTGTTCCTTATTTTATTTTCATTCTTTACTTGATTTTCATTGCCCTTTGGGAAGCCACAGCAATTAAATCCGTCTTGACCTATTTTTCTTAATCTCGAATGAGCAATACCAAAAAGCTAAGGAAAGTTTTAGGATTCCTTTTGGTATTTGGCCCGGCATTATTCCTAATCCTTATTTCTACCCGTGGGTGTAAGCACAAGTTTCAAACCCTAGATGATTATGGCCAGGTAAAGGCTTATACGTTTACGGATAGCTATGGAAAAACGCACCACGCGAAAGAATTCCAAGGTGAAATAATACTCATCACCACGATCCAAAAAACCTGTCCTTGGGAGTGTTCAGTGTCGTTTTGGCGCTTGAATCAGATTGTATATCAACACATTCGTAAAAACAGTCATAAAAAACTTAAGCGTGTACGCATTATATCTTTCGTTACCGACGGAAAAGGAAAGCCCGCAAAAAACATTGCTATGGTTCGTCAAATGATGGAACGTGAAGTAGAGGGGTATGATCCAAAATTATGGATTGTTGCAACAGGCGATGTACGAAGTATTTACGACATAGAAAACAATAATCAAACCCTGTTACAAACAGGGAATCAATACTATGGAGGGGAAGCGTTTCAGGAGCTCATGCTATTAACCGACAAACAAAGTCATTTACGCATGGTGTTAAAGGGCAACCAAGAAGGACTCATTCGAAGAATGAAAGAAAGTATCGCTTTATTATTGAAACAGTATGATAAGGACCGGGCTATACGTAAGTAGCATCTTACTCTTCTTTGTTATTCAGGGCTGTTCAGAATCACCGAAACTTCCATATCTAGGAAACGCGGATGTGGTATATACAGAAAAGGATGGTGTGGTAGTGGCCGACACCGTATATCCTAAAATTCCGTCCTTCACGTTTAAGAATCAAGCCGGCAAGCAGGTAACTGAAAAAACCTATCGAGGTAAATTGTGGGTGGTTGAATTCTTTTTTACTTCTTGTCCGACGATTTGTCCTGTTATGACCAAGCAGTTAAAGCGCCTTCACACGCAACTAGACCAAAAAATGCATCGTGAAATTCAGTTCCTTTCATTCTCTATAGACCCATCCAAAGACACCCCTTCCGTACTATTTAACTACCAAAAAAAGAACCACATCCAGTTTAAAAATTGGGACTTATTGATGGGTAATGAGGCCGAAACGCATCGCCTTGGCATACAACACTTTTTAACGTTTGCAGGAAAAGATGATCAGTCTGCCGGTGGTTATGCTCATTCAGGGTCCTTTACCCTGGTTGATGCGCAAGGATACGTGCGGGGAGTCTATGCGGTAACCAATTTTGATTTATCTGTAAATGAACAAGAATTCAATCGAATGGTTAAAGAAATAAATATACTTTATGATGAACACATTAGCGCCCCATAAAATCGCGACCTACAGAAAACTAATCATCGCAGTATCTATTGTAATTCCGTTAGTCGTAGGTGCACTGTTTCGGATTCGAATCCCCGGAGATTTATCATTCCTTCCTCCAATTTACGCAGGATTCAATGCGGCGACTGCATTGCTTTTAATCTTAGCCCTTGTTATGGTTAAACAAGGAAACATAGCGTTACATCGATTTTTTGTACGACTTGCATTAATGTTATCTTTACTGTTTCTCGTGTGCTATGTGGCTTATCATTTAACTTCTGACCCCACATTTTACGGAGACTTAAACCACGATGGAATCCTTACATCATTGGAAAAGGATGCGGCAGGAAGTATGCGTTCAATGTACTACATCACCCTAATAAGCCATATCGGACTCAGTATGGTGGTGATTCCCTTGGTTTTATTCGCTTATTTATATGCGTGGTCTGGTGATTTTATTAAGCACAAACGCCTCGTGAAATTTGCCTATCCTATCTGGCTATATGTTGCAATTACAGGAGTTGTCGTGTATTGGATGATTTCACCATATTATGGATAACATCATTTGATTTTTATCTCTACCCTGCGATTTGCCTCTTTTTCTTCCTCGGATTCAGGATTAGGGAATATCGGTTTTGTATTACCCAGTCCCGCTGCGGATAAACGGTATGATTCAATCCCACTTTTAATCAAGTACTCCATTATTCTTTTCGCGCGTTTTTTAGATAACCGTCGTGATGAAAACGAATTATTACCCTCATCGTTTACATGACCTTGAATTTCAATCTTTAGGGTTGGATTTAGTATTAAGAAATCTCTTAAGCTTTTAAGTTTGGGCAGAGATTCATCTAAAATCACAGCTAAACCACCAATAAAATATATTTCATCTAACTTGGTGATTGAGCCCTGTGTTATTGGTGTCAGTAAAAAAGTATCTTGTGTTGCGATTGATTTAATTTCGTAGTCAACAAACTCTCTTGGAAAAAAACCTTCAGCATCGATGCGTATATTTCCTTTTAGGCGTTTCGTGTTATTTACATAAATGTCAGATGCTAAGTATGTACCATCAATACCGCTTCCTGAATTCACTGAGACACGGGCAATCACTGGTCTTTTTGTTACTTGATCGCGTACATGAAAGCCTATAATAGGTTCACTCCTTAGACGTACCAGATTCAAGACTAATGAGTCAACATGGACGCTTCCGTCGTTATTTAACGGGGTATAATTTAATCGGAAGTCTATAGAGGGCCTAGTTCCTTTATTTACCGACAATGCCATTAAATAACCTTTTGTTGAGGTAACCGAGAAATCTTTTAAAGTATCCAATTGAGCAGGTCGTATTTCGCAGGTTAACAAGGTTGCTTTTTTGGTTGTGATTGACTCACATGGATCGACTAAATCTACCTCAAATAAAAAAAACATCAGAGAATCTACATTTGAAACCGTCTCGATACTTATTCTTCCGTTATGACTTGGGACATAATTCAGCCAAATGAAATTATTCGCACTTATGGGTAAGTTACAATATCCTTGTACCCCACTTTTATCCTTACCGAATTTACCATTAAATGTAAGGGAATAACGAGTGTTGGGATTTAATAAAATACTCCCATTACAGACGGCATAGTCTTTCTGGGCAAAAAACCCATGCAAACTAGATATAACCAAACATAGACTAAATAGCTTTTTCAACACCCATCTTTTCGGGTATTAACGAGTTATTCTAAAATAAGTTTCAATGTGCCCGCCATCTGCGTTCGAAGCACCAAGTGGGTAGCGGTGTAATAAATGTTATTTAGCGATATCGTAGATATTCGGCCATTCATTTTGACTCCTTCCGTTAAGGTTTGATTAAGCGACGCATTAATTTCATTCTTCACATCCTCCATCATCGGCGCATAATTAAATTTACCCTGTTCCTCCACTAGTTCATTGATTTTGGAATTAAAAAACCACTTTGCGGATTTCAGGAGTACGCTTTTGGTTTTCACATCAAAATCCACATTGGTGAGTTCAATTTGCTTTAAAGAATCGTTCAACACCGGTGTTGCCAATAAATAAATAACCCCACGTTTTGAACCAGAGAACTGCGTCCTCAGGATGATGCGATTGTCCGCTGAACCAGAAACTGAAATATCATCAATAATGATTTTTTTACGTTTGATTTCGAATACCTCGCCTTTAAATGAAGCCCTTATGAAATTAGTGAGTGAATCGTACCCTAAAATCACATCGAGCCCAAAATTTAACCCATTATCCGCTTTATCCTTCGTTAAATTCGGAAGAGCCGAGGGGATGATTTGCGGTTTCTCTGTGGAGAACGTCGGAGACACATCAATATTAAAATTAAAACTTGCCTTTTTACCGTTAAACTTAAGTTCACTTAGCGCCAGGGAGGAGGGTGCAAGACTTAAATACCCATAGCCTGGGATTTCAGTAGGTTCTTGCAACAACTTCCAAGATTCTTTAGCCGTAGATTTAATATCAATTGCACTAAACTGCTTATCTATCTCACGCTCGAGAACCTTCAGTTGTTTGGTGATTTCCTTTTCCACATCGGTAGTGACATCGATATTAGCAATGGTGAGTTCACAGGGGTCTAAGAGCTCGAATTTTTGCAAATTGGTGGTGGTTTTAAATGAATAATCCGAATTGACTTTTACCGCAGTGCTGTATTTCAAACTGAATTTACGCATCGGTTCATTTTCTCCACAACTCAAATAAACTCTTGGTAAGATACACGCCCCTTTTTCATCCGTTAGGGTTTGACATTTCGGGCAATAATTTAGTTTAAGTTTTAACTGTCCCCCAACTTCATACCCTATTTTATTCCCTGAACCAGAAAACTTAATGTCGTCACGTTTAACGGTATACGCAGTACTTAATCCTTCGCACTGTTCGTTTTTACCCGAATAAGAGTTTGGGATTTCCTTTTCAGCCGCTTTTAAATAACTGCTTAAATCAAGTTCAACAGGGATGGTAATGGCGGAAACCTGTTTATTCAGTGCGGGATAGGGCTCAACAAAATTAGCAGGAACAGCGGTTTCAATAGATTTGCAAGAGACCAAGATCCCTCCTAGGATTAGGGTTAAGAATATCGTTTTCATTCGGTTATTTTTTTTAATACCACATGCTGATTAAACTCGAGATTATAGGTGTTTAATCCATAAACCGAGCCCTCTGATTCTTCTATTATTTGGGATGTATTCACGGGCGTCAAGCCCCCCCCAAAGAGATTAAATTCAAGGTCACCGTTTGATTGCCGGCAAAGCACACTACTCATATAAGTGTTTGACTTATCCCGGTCTTCAATGCTATAAAAATCAATTAAACAATCCCCAAATAATCGCATGGGAATGAACACCCCATCGCCTTCATTCAAGACCAATCCCTCCGGGTTCAATTCAATATGGTATTTCTTTTCAAGATACCCGAGTTTATCCTTTTCTCCAAAGGTCATATAATACGTCCAGACGGAATCTTTTTTGATTTCATGGATTGATAAGCGCACGAGCACCGTTGAAAACGGTGCAACTTCTTTTCCAAACAATTCCATGTTGCCTTGATAAGCACCAGACCACGACCTAGGCAATCCTTGTGCAAAGAAACTAGCACAAAAATATAGGATAAAAATAATAACTAAATGGCGCATAAAAAATCCCGCTGTTACGGGATTAAATTTAATTCATTTTTGCTTTTAATCCGCGATCCAAGGCATCTAAAAACTCTTCCGTATACACGTAGTGTTCGCCATGATTCACTTTGTTGCCATGCAAGCATACCGCCAAATCTTTGGTCATAATACCAGATTCCACTGTTTCTATACAAACACGCTCTAAGGTCTCACAAAAATCGATTAACTCTTGGTTACCGTCTAATTTCCCTCGAAACGCTAATCCACGTGTCCAGGCAAAAATTGAAGCAATTGGATTCGTAGAAGTTTTCTTACCCGCTTGATGGTCTCTAAAATGACGTGTTACTGTTCCGTGAGCAGCTTCTGCTTCCATAACCTCACCATCAGGGGTAATTAACACAGACGTCATTAAACCCAGCGAACCAAACCCTTGAGCCACGGAATCAGACTGAACATCTCCGTCGTAATTTTTACACGCCCAAACAAAATTTCCATTCCATTTTAAGGCAGAAGCTACCATGTCATCAATTAGTCGATGCTCATAGACGATTCCTGCGGCTTGATATGCAGGCTTGAATTCTGCTTGATAAATTTCTTCGAAAATATCTTTGAACCGACCGTCATATTTCTTTAAAATCGTGTTTTTTGTAGAAAGATACAAGGGCCATTTTTTACTGAGCGCCATATTGAAACAACTGCGTGCAAAGCCGCGAATTGATTCATCGGTATTATACATGGCTAAACCAACTCCATCTCCTTTAAAATTATACACTTCAAATTGCTGCACCTCTCCCCCGTCTTCCGGAGTAAAAGTCATGGTTAGTTTACCTTTACCTTTAAATACAGCATCCGTCGCGCGATACTGATCTCCAAAGGCGTGACGACCAACAATAATTGGTGCAGTCCAATTTGTAACTAAGCGCGGGACATTTTGCATTACGATTGGCTCTCTAAACACCGTTCCATCCAGGATGTTACGAATGGTTCCATTTGGAGATTTCCACATGGACTTTAAATTAAATTCTTTAACCCGAGCTTCATCCGGTGTAATCGTAGCACACTTAATCCCTACTTGATATTTCTTAATCGCTTCTGCGGCATCAATCGTTATTTGATCGTTGGTTTCATCGCGTTTTTCAATTCCTAAATCATAATACTTAATATCTACATCCAAATATGGAAGAATAAGTTTATCTTTTATAAATTTCCAAATGATGCGAGTCATTTCATCTCCATCCAATTCAACCACTGGATTCGCTACGTTTATTTTTGACATGGTCTGTTTTTTTTTAAGGTGTAAAGGTAATAATTGTTATAGAATTAATCCATGGAACCAATCATCTTGGATGGATCCACGTAGACATCATATTCTTCCGAGGTCACATGGCCTAAAGATACCGCCGCATCTTTAAGTGTAGTTCCGTTCTTGTGCGCATATTTTGCAATCTCAGCCGCTTTATAATATCCGATTTTAGTATTCAAGGCAGTAACTAACATCAGTGAATTATTTAAGTGCTTTTTGATTTCCGGTAAATTTGGCTCAATCCCTATCGCACATTTATCAGCGAACGAAACGCAGGCATCTCCAATTAATCTCCCGGATTGCAATACGTTTGCCGCAATAACTGGTTTAAATACATTCAGCTCAAAATGACCGTTAGAACCGCCGATAGAGACCGTTACATCGTTACCAATGACTTGGGCACACACCATAGTTAATGCTTCGGGTTGTGTTGGATTTACTTTACCCGGCATAATGGATGATCCTGGCTCATTATCTGGTATAATCAGTTCTCCAATTCCACAACGCGGACCAGAAGACAACATTCGAATATCATTGGCGATTTTCATTAATGCAACGGCTGATCTTTTTAACGCGCCTGATAACTCAACCATCGCATCATGAGCTGCTAGGGCCTCAAATTTATTTTTTGCAGTTACAAATGGAAGTCCCGTAAATTCGGCAATTTTCTGCGCTACCAACACATCGTACCCAGCAGGGGTGTTCAATCCCGTGCCCACCGCTGTTCCTCCGAGAGCAAGTTCTGAAACGGCTTCCAATGCATTATTAAGACAACGAATGGAATAATCAATTTGCGCTACATAACCACTAAATTCTTGACCAAGGGTTAAAGGTGTCGCATCCATAAAATGCGTTCGGCCAGTTTTAACGATATCTTTAAAGGCTTTCGCTTTTTGATCCAAAATTTCTCGTAAATGGGTCATTCCAGGAATGGTAACCTCTACCGTTTGTTTATACGCGGCGATGTGCATGGCCGTTGGATAGGTGTCATTGGATGATTGCGATTTATTCACATCATCGTTCGGATTAAGCGCTTTAACCTCATCAAGCAAAGAACCCCCTGTTAACACATGGCCACGATTGGCAATCACTTCATTACAGTTCATGTTCGATTGAGTTCCAGAACCGGTTTGCCAAATGACCAAAGGGAACTCCCCATCATGTATTCCGGTAAGCATCTCATCACAAACCGTTGCAATTAAATCTCTTTTTTCTACGGATAGCACCCCTAATTCACAGTTCGCATGAGCAGCTGCTTTCTTTAAGTAAGCAAAAGCATAAATGATTTCTTTCGGCATGGAACCTTCGGGTCCAATTTTAAAGTTATTTCGAGAGCGTTCGGTTTGTGCTCCCCAATATTTGGAGGCAGGAACCTGAACCTCTCCCATCGTGTCTTTTTCAATTCTAAATTCCATTGGGTTTGTTTTTGTAAATAATAATTGTTTACCTTTGTAATTGAATACAAATTTACAAGATGATCAGCACATTCGGCATTGTTTTATTCCTTTTAATTTTCGGAATGGCATTTTGGTTACTATTATTCCTTTTGGGATTTATTGTTCCTTTTTGGATCACAATCGATATTTTTGAGCGACTTCGTCCAAAGCGTATTTTAGACGATAAAAAATAATATAAGCCCGAAAGGGCTTTTTTTATGGGGCACCCGATCGGTGCTGAAAAAAACTGTTGGACCTTGGAACTTTATTCACCTTCCTGGTGTTTTAACTTAAATACTCCTCTATGTCGCGAACAGGTTTTGTTTTCACCCCATTCGAAGCTCCAGAGCAATCCGACTTTGATAAGTTGTTTGATATTTTCAGCGAACTGATCACCCATACCTCTGGCGATGTGGAAGAAGCATTAGATTGGTTAAAAATTCTGGACCAAGAATACTCTTTGACCAGCGAAAAATATACCTTGGATGATTTTATTGAAGACCTCAAGAAAAAGGGGTACTTGCGAGAAGAACTTCAGCCTGACGGACAAGGTCAATTGTCCATCACCGCAAAAACAGAGCGTGTGTTGCGAAAAAATGCCATGGAACAGATTTTTGGAAAAATCAGAAAAAGTGGGGTTGGAAACCATACGTCTAAAAAAAGCGGGCAAGGCGATGAATTAACAGGAGAGTTTCGTGATTTTGAATTTGGAGACACCCTTGAACATATTTCGGTCACTGAAAGTTTAAAAAACGCACAAATTAACCACGGAATTGATGACTTTCAATTAACCCAAAGAGATTTGGTCATTGAAGATACGCATCATAAATCTCAAATGAGCACGGTGTTAATGATTGATATAAGCCACAGTATGATTCTGTATGGGGAAGATCGAATTACCCCAGCAAAAAAAGTGGCAATGGCCCTAGCAGAATTAATCACTACTTCCTACCCAAAAGACACCTTAGATGTGATCGTTTTTGGCGATGATGCTTGGCCAATAAAAATTAAAGACCTTCCGTATTTAAATGTAGGGCCTTATCACACTAATACCGTAGCGGGGCTGGAGCTTTCTATGGATATTTTGAGAAGAAAAAGAAACACGAACAAGCAAATTTTCATGATTACCGATGGTAAGCCAAGTTGTTTGCGCCTACCCGACGGGCAGTATTATAAAAACAGTAACGGTCTCGATCAAATGATTGTTGAAAAATGCTATAACATGGCAGCACAGGCCAGAAAAATGCACATTCCAATCACCACATTTATGATTGCGCAAGACCCCTACTTGCAATCTTTTGTCGAAGAATTCACCAAGTCCAACAAAGGGAAAGCATTTTATACGGGGTTAAAAGGGCTCGGTGAAATGATTTTTCATGATTACGAAACAAACAGAAAAAAACGAATTAACTAAAGGTATGCATACAACCATCAAGACACTTGGAGCATTAAAAGCTGCTGAGTACACACCTAAAACGATTAAAAACGAATTGCGCGATAATTTAATTGCAGCATTGAAATCTGGTGAACAGATTTTTCCCCAGGTGCACGGATACGAACAGACCGTGATCCCACAACTGGAACGGGCAATCTTATCAAAACACAACATCAATTTGCTAGGCCTCCGTGGACAGGGCAAAACACGAATTGCGCGCTTGATGCTGAATTTATTGGATGAATATATCCCTGTGGTGGCGGGAAGTGAAATGAACGATGACCCCCTAAACCCCATCAGCCGATATGCGATTGATTTAATTGAAGAAAAAGGGGACGACACCCCGATCTTTTGGTTACATCGTTCTGAACGATTCTTTGAAAAGCTTGCCACTCCTGATGTTACCATCGCAGATTTAATCGGTGATATCGACCCCATCAAGGCGGCCAACTTAAAACTAAATTATTCGGATGAACGCGTGCTCCACTATGGCATGATTCCCCGTGCGAATCGTTGTATCTTCATCATCAACGAATTACCGGACCTTCAAGCGCGGATACAAGTCGCTCTATTTAACATTCTTGAAGAGGGAGACATTCAGATTAGGGGATTCAAATTACGACTTCCCTTGGATCTTCAATTCATATTCACGGCAAATCCGGAGGATTACACCAATCGGGGCAGCATCGTTACCCCCTTGAAGGACCGAATCGGCTCACAAATCCTGACACACTATGCGCCAGACATCAAAACCGCGAAGCAAATCACGCAACAAGAAGCTGAAAAATTAGAAACTCGACATTGTTCAGTGTATGTGCCAGAATTAGCCAAGGATATTTTGGAACAAGTTGCCTTTGAGGCCCGGACTAGCGAATATATTGATGCGAAAAGTGGGGTCAGTGCCCGGATGAGCATCACCGCATATGAGAACCTAATCAGTACCGCTGAGCGCCGAGCGATTCTCAATAACGAGCAAAAAACTACCGTTCGCTTTAGCGACTTACTGGGCATGATTCCGTCCATCACTGGAAAAGTAGAATTGGTTTATGAAGGCGAACAAGAAGGGTCTTCCTTCGTTGCTCATCATTTAATCAGCGAAGCTATAAAAACACTTTTCTTAACCTATTTTCCAAAAATTGAAAAATTAAAAAAACAGGAAGAGGATACCCCGTATGACGAGGTCCTTACTTGGTTTTTCGAAGCAAACTCGTTTGAATTGTCTGATGAAGCCGCGGAAAGTGACTATTTACGTGCATTGAATGCGATTGAACCTCTAAAAGCGCTTATACAAAAATACCAACCTCGAGTTGCTGCAATTGACATGCCTTTCTTAATGGAATTCGTGCTCTGGGCTCTTGTGGAATTCAAACAACTATCCAAGCGAAGAACCGCTGATGGACTGTCAATTAATGACATTTATGATCAAATGATTAAAGGACTCTAGGAGCTTTGCGGTGAAATTCAGCGGAAGGGTCCTTACTTATTGAGCCAAACCAAGGATACTTCCGTTGGCGTTTGCAAGCGCTCAGCCAGTTTATAGTAACGTTCGGAGAGTGTGGAAAGAAAATCTTGTGCCTTATTTCCTTCGCCGTTCAATCCACTCAAGCAATCAATTCCCCAGGTTTTAACCAAATGATCAATGATTGCGGCATAATCATAACTTGTATATACGCCTATTTTTTGGGTGATATTTACATAATTAACATAATGTTGATTCGACGTACCTGAATCCATTAGATTTGCGGGCATTATGATTTTATTTTTCATCATCGTGACAAATGCTTGAATTCCCCCATTGGGGTCTGCGTCAAAAATCTTCCCCATGAAGTACTTGTAGGCTTTTTCGTGCAATGCCTCTTCACCTGCAATCACATTGCATATTTTTGCCAAGGCAGTTTCACCTACTTTATAAGCCAGTTTGCCCGTGTTCATGTGTGTAATTTTGGTAGCTCGCTCTTGAAATGAGGTATAAATTAATCCATGATAAGGATCGCCATCGGTCTGCAAATCAATGCCATTGTGAATCAATTGCTGTATGGATTTCTCCACCGTGTTCATATCAACCCGTCCGCTCAAATACAGATACTTATTCAACAAATCACCATGCCGGTTTTCTTCTGCGGTCCATAGCCTCGACCACCGTGCCCAAGCCCCAGGACTTGCCACATTTCGTTCTTCATTCACTCCTTTTAGCAAATTAAAAAATGTTTGATAACTCGGCAAGGCCTCTTCCGTGATCATATTACCAACCAAGGACACCAAAACGGTATCCGGAACCTGTGCAATGCGTTCTTGAAGCGCCTGAATCTTTGCAGGAAAGTCAGTATCTGAAAAATCAGGCAAAAAATCGCTGGGTTGCCAACATTCTTGAGGAAGATTCATCTTGTCTTCGATGAATTGCTCCACAAAAGGCTCAACGGACTTGATCACCTCCATTTTTTCTTCAAACACCATATCCGTTTATTTATTAAATGAACATTCTTTTGCTAAAGTAGCCCTTAAAAAAGAGAATGAATGATAAAACTTAACATTAAGTAAATATTAACCGTGTTTCTTTTCCAAAAAATATCTTCAACGGGTGTTGGAGTATACAGAATACGACAAAAAGAACGAGAAGCAGAAAGAGAATGAAATAAAACAAAAACGAGAATGACGCTCACTTCGGCAGGGCTCAGCGCAACGCTCGCTCTCATTTTCATTCCCGTTTTGTTTTTTGACCCCGGAGGGATTACGCAATGCGTGTTCCCAAGGATTTGGAGGGGGTGTTGGATTGGGAAGATTCCGATATTAAGAAAGAGGATGAAATAAAAGAAAAACAAGAATGACGCTCACTTCGGCCGGGCTCAGCGCAACGCTTGCTCTCATTTTCATTCTCGTTTTGTTTTGTAACCCAGGAAGAATTACGCCATGCGTGTTCCCAAGGATTTGGAGGGGGGGTGTTGGATTGGGAAGATTCCGATATTAAGAACGAGAAGCAGAAAGAGAATGAAATAAAACAAAAACGAGAATGACGCTTTCGCTCTCATTCTCGTTCTGTTTTGTGACCCCGGAGGGATTCTAACCCCCAACCCTCAGAGCCGAAATCTGATGCGCTATACAGTTGCGCCACGGAGCCGTTGTTTGGCAAGTGAGCAACTGAAATACCCAAAGGGACAGTTGCGCCACGGAGCCATTGTTTGGCAAGTGAGCAACTGAAATACCCAAAGGGACAGTTGCGCCACGGAGCCGTTGTTTGGCAAGTGAGCAACTGAAATACCCAAAGGGACAGTTGCGCCACGGAGCCGTTGTTTGGCAAGTGAACAACTGAAATACCCAAAGGGACAGTTGCGCCACGGAGCCTTAACGAGGCAAAGATAAGACTTCTCAGCCATCTAGCCAAAGAAGTCCTTTTATCTTGCACTTGATTTATTTATCTTTATACCAATATTTGAATCGTACATCACCATGAAACTAAAGCTACTTGCACTGACCTTTTTGTTTTCTAGTACATTACTCTCTCAAAACTGGCAATTTTTTGTAGATTCTATCCCCACGCTATCGTCGCCTCGAGCCTGTGATTTAACCAATGACGGGATCAAAGACATCGTATTTGGGGGTGGAACCGATGGCGTCTTTAGCCATAATGGGATCATGGCTATTAATGGAGCGAATGGGGCCCTTTTATGGAAACGAGCAACTCGGAATGAAGTGTTTGGAAGCGCGGTATTTCAAGACATTACTAATGATGGGATCAAAGACGTATTCATGGTGGGTCGACAAGCGCAATTGTTAGCCATCAACGGCGCCACAGGCGCGCTATTGTGGGACTTTTTCCCGTACAATAACATTAATCCAGCAGACAGTGGTCTTTACAATTTTTATAACCCGCAATTTATTGATGATATCAATGGAGATGGGCTGTTAGATATTTTAGTATCTAATGGGGGGGACCATGCCGCCCCCGCTTGGGACACCATTCGTCCTCCCGGACATCTGATGGTGGTAAATTCATTGAACGGACAGGTTATCGCAAAAGCGGTGGTCCCTGACAGTGCTGAAACATATTGTTCGCCATTAGTGGTTGATGTTCAAGGAAACGGCGTTAAGTGGGTGCTGTATGGCACCGGCGGTGAAACCTTGGGTGGAAGTTTTTGGGCCTGTCCGTTAAGCGATTTGTTAAATAATACCTTGGCCCCTTCTATTCCACTTGCAAGCGACCCTAATCTTGGGTTTATTGCCCCGGCATCTGTGTACAAAACAAACAATAATCAATATAATATTTTCATACAATCTTACAGTGGAAAGCTTATAAAAATCAAAGGCAGCAACCTAAGTGAACATTGGAGTTACCAGTTACCAAACACCGAGTCAAGCGCAGCACCCGTGATCGGTAATTTTACAGGAAACAACCAACCAGACGTATTTTTGTCTTTGGCTAAAGGTCAAAGTTCTGGGTACACAGACTATTACCAAGTGCTTCTCGATGGTGCCTCCGGAAATGTAGTTTTGAAAGACAGCATTGGACATCTTCAATTTGCCTCAGGAAATGCCATAGATTTAAACAATGACGGCAGAGATGAAGCAATACTTGCTGTTAATTATATGGAGAATGGCTATTGGAAACACCGTTTGCAATCTTTTGATTTTGTTAACAATACCCTTCAAGAAATTGTTCCTGTTCATGCCGGAACAAATGTAGGTTCAACCCCCTTGTTTACTGACCTAGACAATGACAATACGATCGATTTAGTCTACTTGGTGAAAAAAGACAGCTTGAACGTCATGGGATGGAAGGGCGTATATGCGTTTAGAACCGAATTAAATAGCCTTTATCCAAATGCGGGTTTAGCCTGGGGAAGCTATCTTGGAACCCTGAATAATGGGGAATATTACAATACCTCTATGGATTGTGGGGTGGGTAGTATTCTTTCAGGAGTCTCAGTTATCCAACCCACGTGTAATGGCACTGCCACGGGTTCAATAAGTCCTCAAGCGACGCTCGGAACCGGACCATATACTTACCTTTGGTCGAACGGAAGTTCAGCTCCGCAACTTAATTCCCTTGTGGCGGGCACCTACACGCTTCAAGTAACGGATGCTACCGGATGCTACGAAACCTATACTGCATATCTTACCGATCCGTATGCTATCTCTTTTGGAGGTGTATATCCACCCACCTGCCCTGGCGACACCAATGGACAAGCAATCGTAAACAGCTCAGGATGTCCTTGCATGTTTAGTACCTGTGTTTTCTTGTGGGAAAACGGCATTACCACCAAACCGAACAACTCCTTGGGCGAAGGTTGGGCGACCATTAGTATAACCCATCCGGACGGATGTGTGGTTATTGATTCTGTACTCATCCCTTCGGCTTCCCCCGTTATCGCCGATGCATGGTTAACCAATGTTTCGTGTTTTGGTGGTGCAGATGGAATGATTCAAGTGGTGCCCGGGGGGCCTACTCCAACAACTTTCACATGGAATACAGGTTCTGTGTTAGACTCTATCGGTCCGCTAAATAGCGGAACATATACCCTAATTGCCTCGGATTCCAGACCCTGTTATGATACGTTAACCTATACAATAGTCGAACCGTCACCCGTGGGGTTCACCACACAACTTACTTCACCAAGTTGTTGGAATAGCAACGATGCGGAACTTCAAATCCTGGCATTTGGAGGTGTCGGGGGGTATTCATATGCCACCAACGGCATGGGGACAACCTCAAATATCCAAGGGCTATCTCCCGGTTCATACTCCATCGTGGTTACAGATAGTAACAACTGTTCGACGATTCCTCAAATTATTCCCATTCAAGCGCCTACTCCCTTAAATTTATCATTTACGGTCTCCCCGGAAAGTAATCAAGGGGCCTTAGATGGGATGGCTACCGCACATGTGACGGGTGGAACTTCGCCTTACTCGTATAGTTGGAGTGACCCCAATCAACAATACGACAGTCTAGCCGTATACTTAACCCAAGGATGGTATTCCGTTTTGATTGAGGATGCAAATGGCTGCGAAATAACAGATAGTATTTTCATGGGGGTATTAAGCCTTGAAAATGACGCCTTGTCACCACTTTCTGCGTACCCTATTCCCGCGAATTCTTGGATCAAACTTAGTCAACCCGTAGAATATTGGTCTTTGTTTGATGCCTCTGGGCGTTTGTTGCGCGAAGGGAATGCAAGCGCGCTTAACCTGAATGGTTTTCCAGATGCCGTTTACCTCCTGCGATGCCGCCATAACGGCGAATTGGTAACCTTGCGCGTGCTCAAAACAAGTACTGTTGAATGATGCGAACCTTACTTTTTTTCGTAGGGATTTTCAGTTTAACCGCGTGTAATGTCAATAATAAGCGCATTATACGTGCAGGTAGCGCGATTTATGGGGATACCGTTACACTTTCTATACCCGACCCTATAAGTACGCTACATCCGCTCTACAATTCAGACCTGTATGCGCATCGTATACTATGTAATATTTTCGAGCCCTTGTTCGATATCGACGAACAAACAAATCAGGTCGTTCCTCGGGTTGCTGAAAAATACCTTTGGAAAAACGACCAAACCACCCTACGGGTATACTTAAGAAAAGGAATTTATTTTCACGAGGACGCTTGTTTTAGTGGGCAAGACAACGAACTCACCTCAGCAGATGTGAAATTCACACTCGAAATGGCCTGTTCTCAGCATGAAATTAACCAGTCAAACGATGCTCTTCTTGAAAAAATAAAAGGCGCAAATCGATTCTTTAAAAAAAATGATATCCATTCCCTTGATGGTATTCGAATTATAAATTCTCATTGTCTTGAAATCTCATTGAACGGGAAATATGCCCATTTTCCCCAATTACTTACCAGTTCAAAATATGGTATATGTTCAAAAAAAGCCTACGAATACTATAAGAAAAACATTCTTAAACATCCCTTAGGAACCGGCCCCTTTCGGTTAAATAAATTAACGGCTCAAGACGTGTTACTGGCGTATAATCCCGACTATTGGAAGAAAGACTCTTTTGGTAATGCCTTTCCTTACCTCAACGCCTTGTGGTTTCGGGTGGTAGCCAGTGAGATGGAAGATGTTTCCGCCTTCAAAAACCAACAGGTGGACATGTTAAGTGAGGTGTCTCCGCAACATATAGATGATATATTATTTGACCTGTCGCAGGTACAGCAACAAAAACCCTTTGCCCACCGAGTTATGGTTATACCAGGAAGCCGGGTATCCATGATTGTATTAAACCAACGAATGGAATGCTTTAAGGATCCGCGCGTAAGAAAAGCCATTGATTTAATTATTGATCGTGAACTCATCGCGACTGACCTCCTGAACGGGGACGGAATCCCGGCAAAACAAGGGTTCGCCCCTCCCTCCAAGTATTACAACAACAGTGAACTTCCGAAAAAAACAGTAGATATCCAACAGGCAAAAAAGCTTTTTAACGCGGCTGGATTTAGCCCACAACGTCCTTTTCCTACCCTTCATTTGTATGTTTCAGGCAACAATTCTGAGCAAGCGCTTGTCTATTGCACGTACATTGCGCGGCAACTTAAAGTAATACTTGGGGTAAAAACAGCAATTCATTCGGTAGATTTTTCTGGGCGTTATAATGCCGTAACAAGCAATAAAGCCGCTATGTGGAAACTTGGGTGGTCTCCTGACTACCCCGACCCTGAAGCATATTTCAGTTTATTTTTTAGTAATAATCCAACTGACAAATCGCAAAGCCCATTATTTCCAAAAGTAGACAATACGATTTATGACTTTAACTATCGAATGGGTATCCAAGAATCAGATAATGTTTTGAGAAACAATTATTTCACCACGTGTGACATGATCTTACAAGAAGAACACTGGGTGCTTCCCATACTTTACGAAGATTTTGTTTTCGTATTTAATCTTAAAATGCGCGGGATTAAGGTTAGTCAAATCGGATTATTCGATTTCACAGAAACCTATATTAAGCCCCTTTAAGGATTTCGCTAATTTGATTTTCCACCCATCCTTTACCCCATTGTTCCATTTCTTCATCACTCCATAGCGCAGGATAAAAAATACGTTTTTGAAATTTTGGGGGTAAATACTTTTGCCAATTCGTTCCACCTGTTGCAGCAACATCCGCATCTTTTCGAGCCAAGTAACGAACGGCAGATTTGTAATGCGCCAGTGGCCAAAACACATTAACATTCAAATCATTGGTGCGAAGAACTTGCGTTACCTCATCGTCGGCCCGGTCACTCTCTGATAATTTCAAATAGACTTGCCACAAGTTGCGAGTCTTACAATGCGCTCCGAGAGCTAAGAAGGACGTTTCATACTTCTCCTCAAATTGGGTTAGAGTTAACGTTTTATTACCCGTTTCTATTTCTGTAGCCCCATACCTCCAATAAATTTGCTGATACATCTCCTCGATCGAGGAATCGGCATTGAATTTTGGCCGCTCATCACGCGCAACCAAGTTAATGAAGTCCGTACTGTAAATTTCGATTTGACGGTATTGTGCTGACTGAAAACCGCTTGCAGGCAATAGAGACATTCTAAACTTTAAGAACTCTTCGCGATCCATCCCATCAACCATGATAGAAAAACTCTTAATTAATGCTTCAAAATATCGATTGATACGAGTAACGCGATCGATGAATACTGTCTTGGTAGGTTGTTCCATTTCGCCAAGTGCGCTAAATTCTTGCAGCGCCAATTTAAAATAAAGCTCCGTGATCTGATGATAAATAATAAAGACCACCTCATCTGGAAATTTGGTTTTGGGTTTTTGGAGGCTCAAGAGGGTGTCTAATTCAATGTAATCCCAATACGTGGTTACATCTGCATACAATAAGCCATCTAAATAAGAAAGTAAATCCTGACCAATGGCTTTATATTTTGCGTTCAGTAATTCTAGCCGGTCATGAAGTTCTTGTGATATTTCCATTTTACGCGTTTGTTCGGGTACTAATTTAATTGAATATGAGCTGCTCGCAAAGGTTGTCCAAAGATTTCACTGGCATGTGCGTTGAAATAATCTTTGCTTTCTGTGGTATAGCAAACAAGGCTAGCCCCACGTGTTAACCGTTTTTCTATTTCTGGATGTCTGTTTAAATAATCCTTGAGTTTCTCCGCCACTAGGGGGCCTTGTGAGAGTACACGAACTCCAGGAGGCACCAAGGAATCGATATGATCCTTAAGTATTGGATAATGGGTACACGCTAATACAATGACGTCAATGTTGCTGTTTTGGTCAAAAAGTCGTTTAACATCAGAAGCAATGATTAACTTTCCAGCGGCTGAATCGTAGGCTTGTTCTTCAATCAATGGAACCCACAATGGGCATGCTTGCTGAATCACCAAAGTATTTGGACTCAATTTCGCCAATTCAATCACATAAGAATTAGAGTTAACGGTGCCTTCTGTTCCTAAAATACCCACCACACCGGTGCGTGATAGCGAACCGATTTCCTCGGTACTCGGACGGATTACGCCAAGAACACGTTTTGATGGGGCAATTTTAGGGAGGTCCATTTGTTGAATGGTTCGCAAGGCTTTCGCAGAGGCGGTATTACATGCCAAAATAACCAATTCACACCCTTGATCAAACAAGTACTTGACCCCCTCTAAGGTATACTCATAAATTAGGTCAAAGGATTTATTTCCATAGGGTGCCCGTGCATTATCTCCCAAATATATATAATCATACATTGGAAATGTCTCCACAAATTCCCGCAAAATGGTTAGCCCACCGAAACCAGAATCGAACACACCAATTTTACCGTGTTTTTCCACAAAATAAAGGTACAAAAAAAGGGGCATAAGCCCCTTTCGGATTATTAATGAATCTTACTTCTTCATTGCTTCTGCATCTAACCTTGCTAGTTCAGCTTTCACTTCAACCGTAATGTCTATTCCGGTTTTTGAGTAAAGCAACTTAGATACATCTAGTACATAGTTTACTTTCTTTCGATCTGCCACGATTTCAACGGCTTTCTGTAGGCGATCTAAAATGGGCTGATTATACTCGTTTGCCAAGGTTTGGAGTTGCTGTTGTAATAAAGATTGTGTTTGTTGGTATCGTTGCTCTAATCCCATGATTTTCTCTTGTTCAATCTTTAACATGGTTGGCGTTAAATCGCCCTTAATCCCATCCAAACGGATATAGGCATCGTTAATTTGCTTTTCTAATACAGAAAGTTCAGCAACGCCATCGTCCTGAAATTTCTTCAAATCAGACTCTGCTTTTAAATAAGACGGTAAGGAATCTAAGAGGCTCTGTGAATTCACATGAGCAATCTTCATTTGAGCGTTTAAACTTACGCTAATTAATGCTGTTACAATTACTAAAAAAACCTGTTTCATACCTTTTAAAATTTATTATTCATTACTAATCCCCATTTCATCTAACACATATTCACTTATATCAGCCTCACTATCGGCATAAATCAAGTTGTTTTGATTCGCTTTATCAAAGACAAACGAATACCCTTCAGCCTTCGCTACTTTTTTCATCGCCGTGTAAATCCGATCTTGAATCGGCTTGATTAACTCTTGGCGTTTCATAAAATAATCTCCGTTCAAACCAAATCGCTGAGATTGTAAATCAAGGGTTTCTTTCTCTAATTTATCAATTTCCGACTTTCTCTTTGATTTTTCTTCAGATGGCAATAAAATCTCTTCTTTATTAAAATTCTCCTTTTGTTGCTTTATTACCTTATATCGCTCCTCAATATCTTTAGTCCAGGTTTCTGCCAACTTATCCAATTTTGCTTTTGCTTCATTATACTCTGGTATTTTACCCATAATAAAATCTGAATCTATGTATGCCAACGACTGGGCATTGACTTGATTTAGCAGACCTACCGATAGGACAAATAAAATAAATAGTCGTTTCATATAATTTTACTACGAATAACGAAATTACAACATTAATATTAATTTTTTACAATTCACCAAGGTTCATGCCAATCGTGAAACTTAACTTAGGATAGAATCCCTTGTTCGTTATTGATGCGTCGGATGGTCCATTATATCCGGATGACCAAGAGTCTAATTTATCAAACCCAAGACCATAATCAAGGCCTAACATTCCGAACATGGGCAGAAAAACCCGGAGTCCAACACCCGCCGCACGTTTTACATTAAATGGATTAAAATTCTTTAAGTCCGGGTAGGTGTTTCCTGCCTCTAAAAAGCCCGTAACATAAAATGTAGCTTGTGGATTTAATGAAATGGGATACCGCAATTCTAGGGTGTATTTAGCAATAATTGGATCTGAGCCCGCAGAAGAGATTGCCTGATCCTCATAGCCCCGAAGTGCAATTATCTCTCTACCTCCCAGCTGATTTACACCCGTAAGCCCACTTCCTCCCATGGTAAACCGATCGAACGGTGTGACGCCCTTTGCCGCAGTGTAAGCGCCGATGTAGCCAAAACCGAAGCGTGGCATAAGCACCAGCTTTCGATTCGCCGTTAGCGGCAAGTACCACTCCCCAGTAAATTTAAATTTAAAATACTCGAGGTATAGGTATTTTTCCGCAATGGACATAGTTGCATAATCTACTCCCTTCTGAAAATAGGAATATGGTAGCGACGATTTAGCCGTTAACGTAAAGTTTGACCCACTTTGTGGATAAATTGGTGCACTTACCGATGAGCGCTGAAGTACATATTTTAATGCAATATCGTTTGAATATCCTTTTGGGAACAGAGGAAATCGAAAATCATTAACTACATCGTAATACTGATAACTCAATTCATAGTAGGCAGTAAAATAATCATCTGGAAACTTTTTTCTGCGTTGCAATCCTACCCCAACGCCTGTGATCGATATTCCGTTATATGCAGGATTGGTTCGGATAAATCCATTCGATGATAATGCCGTATTATTTAACCAAAAGGACAGCGCATTGGGTTTTTTACCCCCTAACCAAGGTTCCGTAAAGGAAAAGGTATACCCTTGATAAAAACGCCCATTGGATTGCGCACGAATAGACAAGCGTTGTCCATCTCCGCCAGGAAGGGGAGCCCAGGCAGATTTCTTAAAAAAATTCTTCGTGGAAAAATTATTAAACGTTAACCCCAAGGTTCCGATCACGCGTCCAGATCCTGTTGGACCGGCGCCACCATATCCACCCGATAATTCAATTTGATCCGAAGACTTCTCTTCCACTACATATTGTATGTCTACCGTTCCCTTTTCTGGATTCGGCATTGGATTAACTTTCATGGTTTGGTCATTGAAAAATCCAAGTTGGGATAATTCACGTTGGGTTCGCATGATGTCTTCTTTATTGAACAAGTCTCCGGGTTTTGTTCGGATTTCTCGGTAAATAACCTGATCGTTTGTCTTTGTGTTTCCGATAACGGTTATTTCGCCATAGCGCGCTTCTTTTCCTTCATAAATACGGAACTGATAATTAATGAAATTACCGGAAACACCAGTCTCGATTGGAAAAACCTGAAAAAACAGATGGCCCTTGTTCATATACAAGGAATTTATATCTCGTCCATCTTCTCCCCCGTTTAACCGTTTTTCAAGTAAGGTTTTATTATATACATCGCCCTTTTTAATTCCAATTACTGAGTCCAGAAAACTTGAACGATATTTACTGTTCCCCAACCATTCAAAATCCCCAAAATAATACTTACTGCCTTCGTCAATTGATATTCGAATAATTAAGTTTTTTGAATCTTGAAAAAATACAGTATCGTGTGTAATGTGTGCATCTCTCAAGCCAGCGCTATAGAACTTTTCTATTAAAGCCTTCTTATCTTTTTCATAGGTTGAAACCGTATATTTAGAGCGTTTAAAAATGCGAAGAATAGACTTCTTTTTTGTGTCCTTCATCGCCAAATACAATTTCCAGTGCGGAATACTTTCCACCCCTTCCAATTGAATTTCTTTAATGCCAATTTTATCTCCTCGGTTAATATCGATTACAAACACCTCTGAGTCATTCATGATGGTATCCTTAACCCGACTAATCGAAGTAGCAACCGCATAAAATCCTTTTTCTCTAAAGAACCCGCGAATTTTGGCCTCCGTTTGAAATATTAAGTTCTCTGTAATGGTTTTACCAGAAAACAAATCTAGTTCCTCTCTCAACTTATCAGCCTCACGTTTAGGAATGCCTTTAAATTTAAAATGAGATAGTTTCGGCCTCGCTTTAAGATGTATTGATAAGTAAACGATTCCTTGAACTTCTTTATCCAATACGATTGAAATATCTGAAAACAATTCCTCTTCCCACAGATTTCGGATTGCTTTGCTCAACTGATCTCCTGGGATAGTGATTTTTTGTCCTTGACGAAGACCTGCTACCGCTTTAATGGCTTGTTGGTCAAAATTATCAGCACCAACCACGCGAACAGGACCGATTTCGTATTCTGTCGGTGTATCAAAATCACGGGAAACAGACTCTGATCCATTGGCGGTAAGTTGGCTCCACCCAGGAATCGAACAAAACAACAAGAAGTATAATAAAATTCTCATTTTTCGAAAATTACTTGTTCTGAAGTTTTACCAAAACGGCGCTCTCGACGTTGATAGTCATAAATGGCTTCGATTAGGTGTTCTCTGCGGAATTCAGGCCAAAAAACCGGTGTGAAATGCAATTCTGCATAAGCCAATTGCCACAACAGGAAATTACTAATTCTATGTTCTCCACTTGTTCTAATGACTAATTCTGGGTCAGGAATTCCTCTTGTATATAGTGCTTTTTCAAAGGTGTCAACGGTTATTTCTTCTTTGCCAAGTGCATTACTTTGTACTTGCTCAACAATCGTTCTTGTTGCTGACAGGATTTCTTCTCGCGATGAATAATTTAGCGCCAACACCAAATTGATATTCGTATTATTAGCGGTTCCTGAAATCGCTTCATTTAAACTGTCGACACATGCAGGGGGTAACTTACTCACATCACCAATGGTCGTTAGTCGAATACCATTCTCATGCATAGAAGGCAATTCTCCGTGAATTGAAGTAACCAACAATTCCATTAATCCGTCAATTTCTTGCTGCGGACGACCCCAGTTCTCCGCAGAGAAGGCATAGAGTGTTAGGTATTTTACACCAAATTCCGCCGCTGCCTTCAATGTTTCCCGAACCGAATCAACACCGCTCAAATGCCCATAAAGCCGGTCTTGACCTTTTGCTTTGGCCCAGCGACCATTTCCATCCATTATGATTGCAATGTGCTTAGGAATGTTTGATGAATCTAATTGCTTTGGCACCTTAACTGGGAATTAATTTGAGCGAATATAAGGAAAGTAGCACGGGAAACCCAAAACAATAGGCAACTTAACATGTCTTAACAGCCTAATCGGCCAACAACACGATCTTATCGCCAAGCATTTCAGCCACCCCACCGTTAATTTGATAACTAAAAACGGATGGTTTACCTGTATTAATTAACTGCTCATTGCTTACTGCTGAAGGATCTGCCACAGAAATCATCACTGTACCCGATTTTAAGGCAGAAATTATTGCGGCGTGTCCCGTTAGTACTTGGAATTCTCCATCGATCCCCGGCATAGTAACCGAGGTAACTTCCCCGTGGAAAATTTGAGCTTCAGGAGTGAGAATATCTAAGATCATTATACCTCAGCTAACATTTTTTCACCCGCAACAATAACCTCTTGAATACCGCCCTTCAAATTGAATGCTGCCTCAGGATATTGGTCGTATTTACCATCTAAAATCTCATTAAACGCAGAAATCGTATCATTTATATCCACAAAAACTCCGGGAATACCAGTAAATTGTTCTGCTACGTGAAAGGGTTGAGATAAGAAACGTTGTACGCGACGTGCTCTATGAACAATTAATTTGTCTTCTTCAGATAATTCATCCATTCCAAGAATCGCGATAATGTCTTGAAGCTCTTTATATCGTTGCAAGGTTAGCTTCACCCGTTGTGCGCAATCATAATGAGCATCCCCAACAATTTCTCTTGTTAAAATACGTGAGGTTGAATCCAATGGGTCTACTGCTGGGTAAATTCCAAGTTCCGAAATCTTTCTTGACAATACCGTTGTTGCATCAAGGTGAGCAAAGGTATTTGCTGGTGCAGGATCGGTAAGGTCATCCGCAGGTACATACACCGCTTGTACTGAGGTGATTGATCCGTTTTTCGTGGATGTAATTCGCTCTTGCATAGCACCCATTTCGGTAGCTAAGGTTGGTTGATATCCAACGGCGGAAGGCATCCGCCCAAGAAGTGCAGATACTTCGGAACCCGCCTGTGTAAAACGGAAGATGTTGTCAACAAAAAACAAAATGTCTTTCCCTTGTCCATCGCCATCGCCATCACGGTAATACTCTGCAATGGTTAGTCCCGACAAAGCCACGCGAGCGCGGGCACCAGGAGGCTCATTCATCTGACCAAACACAAACGTCGCTTTCGATTCTTTCATTACCTCTAAGTCAACCTTTGTTAAATCCCAACCACCGGCTTCCATGGAATGCATAAAATCTTCGCCATATTTGATAATACCGGCTTCCAACATTTCTCGCAACAAATCATTTCCCTCACGCGTACGCTCACCTACTCCGGCAAACACAGATAAACCTCCGTGACCTTTCGCAATGTTGTTAATTAATTCTTGAATCAATACTGTTTTCCCTACACCCGCACCTCCGAAAAGTCCAATTTTTCCGCCTTTCGCATAAGGTTCGATGAGGTCGATCACTTTAATTCCAGTAAATAGGATTTCTGATGCCGTAGAAAGGTCTTCAAACCTTGGTGCTTCTCGGTGAATGGGTAAGCCATTCGAAGAGTCCATGACATTAATACCGTCAATCGCGTCTCCAACTACATTAAATAAACGTCCTTTAATTTTATCTCCTGTAGGCATTTTGATTGCACTTCCTGTAGAAGTTACTTCCATACCTCTGGTAAAGCCATCGGTGGAATCCATCGAAATTGCACGAATGGAATTTTCTCCAACGTGGGCTTGTACCTCAAGCACTACACGTGTACCGTCTTTTCTGCGTACTTCGAGTGCATCATATATGGTAGGAAGGGCGGAATCATTATCGAATGCCACATCCACTACTGGACCAATAACCTGAGAAATTCTACCTTTAATCATTGTAAATCGTGTGTTATTTTGGGCGCAAATATACTGAATTAAATTGAAGAGACTACAAAATTTATTATGCTTTTCTGTTTGTTTTCATTAAAAAAAAAGTTGTAACCGCAGTAGCTGTGAATCCAAGGATAATGAGTAAAAATAGCAGGGATATAATTTGCACCCCATCGTAGTTACTTGGAAAGGCGTTCGTCGTTCCTGGGATCTTAATCAAATGCAGCTGTTCATGAAGAAAAACTAATAAGGATCCCGCACTTAGTCCAATGAATACCCCAAGGGAAACAATCATTGCTCCTAATACTAAGAATATACGGCTCAAATCTAACGAGCTCATTCCCAATGAAAACATCGTGGTAAATTCTGCTTTTTTTTCTAAATATGTCATGGTTAATGACGCGGATAAATTGAACAGCGATAGAATAAACACGAAAATCAAAATAATAACCACAATGAGTTTTTCTGATTTACTGGTCTTAAAAATTAATGCGTTTTTCTCCAAATTCGTTTTTATCGAAAACTGGCCTCCGAACTTTTCAACGAGGTTTTTTTTAATCGAATTTCTTTTCGTCTCCGCAGTACTCATCAAAACGCCACTTACCTCATTACTGAAAAACCCTGTGGCATAGGACAGCGGGACCAAGAGCACTTGATCGTTGAGCTCCTTGTTGTATTCTATAGCTCCGGATACCGAAATGCGCTGTTGAAAAAATGGAGACTTTCCAATACGAATTTTGCGGTCTTGACGAGGGATGTAAAGGACGGCTGTTTCTGGGGACAAATCCATAGAATGTAATCCAAGCTTATTTGCCAGACCCACTCCCATTAAGGCTTGACTATTACCCGTTAACGGGTTCCCATTTATTAAATGTTCTGGCGTATTTACGTTGGCCATTTCAAAAAAGGAGGGCTCAACGGCCCATAGCTCCGCATTTGCCCATTTTTTTTCTTTTCTTATTATTATACGTTCTTGAATAAACATGCTTTGCGCGTTTACTCCTTCTATGTTTTTGGTTAGCAATAGAACTTTCCTTAGCGAATCGGCACTGATTTTCGATCCGTTTTTCGGAGTCATCGTGACCTCTTGGTCAAATGCAGTATACATGCCTTCAATCATTCCTTCGATTCCATTAAATGCAGAAAGTAGAATAACCATAGCCGCCGAAGAGACCAACATTCCTAAAACAGCAATCCAAGAAATCACAGATACTGCGGTCTTTTTTTGACGAGAAATCAAGAAGCGTTTTGCAAGAAAAAAAACTGTAACCGGTTTCACTTTTTCAAGAGCTTATCTATTTGATCCGCATAATCCAACGAATCATCCAGAAAAAACCTAAGGCTTGGGATTTTGCGCATGTTTTTAAGTCGGTTCCCGACCTCCCGACGAATTACACCGGTATTCGACTCAATTGATGCGAGAACCGCTGCGGGCTCTTGATGGGCAAACACACTAAGATAACACCTTGCCAAGGACAAATCTGCGGTTACCCTTACCACCGTAACGGACACCATGGCTCCCAAGGTAATTTCACTGGACTTCATTAACAAAAATGCTGAAAGTTCTTGGCGAATGGCCGCCTCTATTTTTTGTTGTCTAATACTACTCATTGGGTCAAAGTTACGAATCTTCACGGGGTGTTTTACCTTGTCTTAACAAAATGTATCTTTGTGCTTCCTTGAAAGACCTTAAAGTAATCATATCGTATACCTTCGTATACAAAGGAATTGCGCTCCTTGTGGTCGCATGCAACCTCCTTTTTGTGGTTTTTAACTTGCTATCTTTAGTCTTATTCATCCCGGTTTTGCAACTCATTTTCAGTAGCCCGAATGCAATACCCATTCCCAAGTATCCAAAAAACCCAGATTCCATCTTAGATTTTGGAAGATTCCTTAAGGAGTTTTATGAGTTTCATATGGCCTCCATGGTAAAACAAGACCCCGAGTTTGCCCTACTTATTGTTTGTTTAAGTGTTTTTACAGCTTTTTTTCTCAAAAATCTTTTCCGGTATGGGGCTGTATGGTTTCAATCGCAGCTGCGTATGGCCGTGGTTAGGGATGTACGGAATGAACTTTTTTACAAGGCCTTAATTTTACCGCTTTCCTTCCACTCCAATGAACGCCGAGGTGATATTATGGCGCGAATGAATAGCGATGTCGGAGAGATTGAGGTTGCAGTAGTAAGCATGCTTGAATTAATTTTTCGAGAACCTATCGCAGTTATTATTAATGTGGTAACACTGATTTTACTAAGCCCGGAGTTAACCCTTTTTTCACTTTTCCTCTTGCCTGTTTCGGCCTTTGTGATTTCGAAAATCAATAAAAGCTTGAAACGAACGGCCAAGCAAGGACAGGAACAAACAGGGCTATTATACGCATCCATTGATGAGGCCCTAAATGGAATACGTATCATAAAGGCTTTTGGGGCGATTCATTTCATAAAAACGCGTTTCGAGCATGTAAATTTGTTGCATCAACAGCTCATTACCAAGACCTTTAGAAAAAAAGATTTAGCCCCGCTAATCAATGAAACCCTCGGCGCACTTATCATGCTTTTATTGGTGTTTTTTGGAGGGCAGCTAATTCTAAATCATCAAAGCGGTGGGTTATCCGGAGAAGTGTTTCTGACCTTTATCATCGTATTTTCTCAAATGTTACGTCCAATTCAAGGCATTTCATCCTCCCTTGCCAATCTTGCCAAAGCACGTGTTTCCTTAGACCGCATCCAAGAAATCCTAGTACAAGATGAAGTGATTAAAAATGCTCCGAAGGCGATTAAGCTCACCGCCTTCGAAGACACGATTTCCTTCAACGGCGTCTCCTTTTCCTACACCTCGGACTTGGTCCTTGAAGGCATTTCGTTTGAAATCAAAAAGGGTCAAACCATAGCCGTAGTCGGGGAATCAGGGAGTGGAAAGTCCACGCTACTGGATTTAATCCCAAGGTTTCACGATCCCTCGGCAGGAAACATTACCATTGATGGAATAGATTTGCGATCCATTGATATTCCACATTTGAGACACATGATTGGAATCGTAGCTCAGGACTCCTTACTTTTTAATGCCACTGTTTTAGAGAACATTGCTTTTGGAGACGAAACCCCGGATATGAAGCGAGCTGTGGAGGCTGCAAAAAACGCAAATGCCTATGAATTTATAACCATGCTTGATGGCGGCTTTGAATACAACGTAGGTGATCGAGGAAACAAGCTTTCAGGAGGACAAAAACAACGGATTAGCATTGCTCGGGCAATGTATAAGAATCCTGAAATTTTGTTGCTGGATGAGGCCACCTCCGCCTTAGACACAGAATCAGAAAGACAAGTACAGCTTGCTTTAGATTCCATCATGAAAGGAAAAACAAGTATTGTGGTTGCACACCGATTGAGTACCATCATTAATGCCGACGTGATCATGGTCTTTAAAAAAGGGAAAATTGTTGAAACGGGCTCACACCTACAACTTCTCCAAAAACAAGGGGAATATGCCAAGTTTTGTCAACTTCAAGGACTTGGTCTTGAAAAAAAATAAAAAAAAACTTAACTTTTAACAACGTTTTCAGTTCTTATTCGTTGAAATTATATCATGAAGGGTTGGCGCATATTATTGTTGTTTGGTGTTTTTGCCAACCTGTTTTCAGGCACTGCTCAGCTCATCACTACCAGCGGTCAAGCCCCTCAGGGCTTAGTACAAAACGTATTAATTGGACCCGGTGTTACCGTAAGTAACATTCTATACAACGGCAGTCCAACAGCCATTGGGTCGTTTAGTGCAAACGGGACGAATCTTGGGATTGCACAAGGAATTGTCATGACCACAGGGACCGTTCTGAACAATGGTGCTGGGCCGCAAGGACCCAATAATGCCCCGTCTTCTGGCACCGACAATAATATGCCGGGTTCCGGAATCTTATCCGGAATCATCCAAGGAACTCAAACCTACAATGCGGCAACGTTAGAGTTTGATTTTATCCCCTATGCTGACACTGTTCGGTTCAAATATGTATTTGGTTCTGAGGAATATCCTGAATTTGCCCCCCCAAATAACTCCACCTACAATGATGTTTTTGGTTTTTTTATTTCTGGACCCGGGATTGTGGGCCTACAGAACATTGCTCAATTGCCCAACGGAGGAGGCGTTGTATCGATTAATAACGTAAATGCTATTACGAATGCCCTGTATTACAATGCCAACGGAGATGGCAACATGGCTCCTTATAATACCTCTCCAAATTATATTCAATATGACGGTTTCACCGATGTATTAGAAGCAATATCCGCCGTTCAGTGCGGTCAAACCTATCATTTAATCCTTGCTATTGCTGATGTAGGGGATGGGTCTTGGGACTCAGGAATTTTCTTGGAAGCCAATAGCCTAAGTTCGAAAACACCGGTGGATGTGAGCGCCACCATATCCCAACAAGTATTTGCCAATCCGGATTGGATGGCAGAAGGCTGTGTTTCAGCGACAGTAACCGTGACCCGACAAAGCAACATAAACAGTCCACTTTCAATTCCATTAACGGTGAGTGGTTCCGCTACACAGGGCGTGGATTATTCAGGAGTTCCAAATGCGGTAAATTTTAGTCCTGGACAAGCTATTTATACCTTTCAAATCAATGTAAACTCAGACAATTTCGCAGAGGGACTTGAGACCATAGTGCTCAATTTCAATGTAGCTGACCCCTGCGGTAACGTGACTCCCATCCCATTAACATTATACATTCAGGATGTTCCCCCACTTTCCCTTAACTTATCGGACACCACCTTGTTATGTCCCAACCAACCCATTAGTTTAACCGCCGGAATTAACGGTGGAGTTCCTCCCTATACGTATCTTTGGAGCACTGGGGCTACTACGGCATCTATTTCATTTACGGCGCAAACCTCTCAAACTATATATGTTCAAGTAACAGATAATTGTACTGGAATAAGCCTAACCGATACGGCAACAGTAAGTGTGCCCGTGTTTCCACCCCTTTCTATTGTCCTTTCCCCAGATGTCACTGAGATTTGTCCTTATTTAACACATACTTTTTACAGCACGGTTAATGGAGGGAATGGCGCATATACTTACCAATGGAGAAACCTTGGTTCAAGTGCAATAATTTCTACGACAGATAGCCTAAGCGTAACACCAAGTAGTACTAATAGCTACGTATTAACGGTAACTGACGGCTGCGGAAATGAAATTCGTGATACGGTAACCTATACCATTACCAGCCCACCGTTAGTCTTGAGTATGACGCCAACGCAATATATCTGTCCGGGAGACAGTGCCTTTGTAAGTGTGATTGCTAACGGTGGGTATGGGAATTACTACTATCTATGGCCGTCAAACGGAGCCACAACGCCTGGGATTTGGGTATACCCGGCAAGTACAAACAGCTATCAAGTATTAGTTTCCGATGAATGTCAATCCTTTAGTGTAAGCGGATTTAGTCAAGTTCAAATCGTTAAACCTGTCGCCGACTTTACTATACTTACTTCAAATCCAACGGAAAATTTACCTACTTCCTTTTATAATTTAACTCAAAATGGCTTTGGATATCAATGGTTTTTTGGAGATGGGAGCGGTTCGTATGAAATCCATCCAACCCATACGTTTAACCCATATGGCGAATACACCATCACCTTGATTGCAACCGATATGAATGGGTGCATTGACAGCATTACAAAACCGATTTATATTCAAGAGGAATTTTACATTTACATTCCAAATACCTTTCTCCCAGATGACAACCGAATTAACGACGTGTTTTCTGGAAGTTTTATTGGTGTTGAATGGATAAACATTGAAGTATACAACCGATGGGGTGAACGTTTATTTTTCTCTGACCAATTAGACTTTAAATGGGATGGCACATACAACGGGATGAAAGTACCCGACGGGGTTTATACCTGGAAGCTGATTTATCGCAGAAATAGACGCCAAGAAGAACAAATAACTGGGCATGTCACTGTGATAAAATAGTCGTATTAGCCTAAGAATATAAAGAGTTATTGTAACTTCGCACTCACTATGAAGAACATACGTAATTTTTGCATCATTGCTCACATTGACCACGGGAAAAGCACCCTAGCTGACCGCTTATTGCAGGCAACGAATACCATTTCAGAGCGCGATATGCAAGACCAAGCGTTGGACGACATGGATCTTGAGCGAGAACGGGGCATTACCATAAAAAGTCATGCGATTCAAATGAACTATAATCACCTTGGGGAGGATTATGTTTTAAATCTAATTGATACTCCGGGACACGTGGACTTTTCGTATGAAGTTTCTCGTTCCATTGCGGCTTGCGAAGGCGCCTTATTGATCGTTGATGCTACACAAGGCATTGAAGCACAAACCATCTCGAACCTCTATTTAGCCGTTGAACACGATTTAGAAATTATTCCCATCCTCAATAAAATGGACCTTCCAAGCGCAATGCCGGAAGAGGTTTCCGACCAGATTATTGAATTAATTGGATGTAAGATGGAGGATATCATCCAAGCCTCGGGTAAAACAGGGCTAGGAGTAGACCAAATTTTAGATGCGGTAATTAACCGCATTCCCGCACCAAAAGGCGATGAAGAGGCACCGCTCCAAGCAATGATATTTGATTCCGTATTTAATTCCTTTCGCGGTATAATTGCTTATTATCGCGTTAGAAACGGTGTGATTAAAAAGGGGCAAAAAGTACGCTTCTTCAATACCGGGAAGGACTATAATGCGGACGAAATTGGAATTTTAAAAATGAGTCTGGTCTCGAAAAAAGAAGTTCGGGCCGGAGACGTAGGCTACATTATTTCAGGGATTAAGGCCGCGAATGAAGTGAAGGTTGGCGACACGATTACTACGGCAGAACGCCCGTGTGAAACAGCAATCAAAGGCTTTGAAGACGTTAAGCCCATGGTATTTGCAGGGATTTATCCAGTCGACAATGAAGATTACGAAGAACTTCGATACTCCATGGAGAAACTGCAATTAAACGACTCTTCTCTTGTATTTGAACCGGAATCATCGGCGGCCTTGGGATTTGGATTTCGTTGCGGATTCTTGGGAATGCTTCACATGGAAATCATCCAAGAGCGTCTAGAGCGTGAATTTAATATGACCGTGATTACCACGGTTCCAAACGTATCTTATCACACCTATATGAAACGGGATGTTGAGGCGCAACTTATCGTGAATAATCCTTCTGAATTACCAGACCCGGCCGGAGTAGATCGCATTGAAGAACCCTACATCAAAGCACAAGTCATTACAAAATCCGAATTTGTTGGTTCAATAATGACCCTGTGTATTGAAAAACGAGGTGAACTAAAGAATCAAGTGTATCTGACACAAGACCGTGTTGAAATCACCTTTGAAATGCCTTTGGCAGAAATTGTCTTTGATTTTTACGACCGCCTCAAAACCGTATCCAAAGGCTACGCTTCGTTTGACTATCATCCGATTGGTTATAAAGAATCCGACCTCGTTAAAATGGATTTACTACTCAATGGCGAGCAAGTTGATGCCTTGTCTGCATTAGTACACCGAAGCAATGCCTTTGATTTAGGAAAACGGATCTGTATTAAATTAAGGGAGTTAATTCCAAGACAGCAATTTGAAATTCCTATTCAGGCAGCCATTGGTGCTAAGGTCATTGCGCGCGAAACGATTAAGGCACTTCGAAAAGACGTAACAGCGAAATGTTATGGAGGAGATATTACTAGAAAACGAAAATTATTAGAGAAACAAAAAGCAGGTAAGAAACGTATGCGACAAGTAGGACGGGTAGAAGTGCCTCAAGAAGCCTTTCTAGCCGTATTAAAATTAAACGATTAATTTAGAATTTATGTACGAAATATTAAAACACACGCACTCGGGGTTACGATGGGTTGCCCTTATTTTAATCCTAATGGCCATTTATAATTCGATTACCGCGAAAGAATTTACTAAACGAGAAAAGTTGATCAACCTTTTTTCTATGGTCAGCCTACATACACAATTGCTTCTAGGGCTTGTACTTTATTTTATTTCTCCTCGCGTTAGCTTTGCCGCAGGATGGATGAAAGACGCATCCTTTCGATTTTACGGAATGGAACATTTAGCCGGAATGCTCATCGCGATTGCGTTAATCACTGTTGGATATGTAAAGTCAAAGAAGGGCACGACGCCGGCAGCGATTTATAAGCCGATTAAACTGTTTTATATTATTGGGTTGATTTTAATTCTTGCAAGTATTCCATGGCCATTTCGAGCAAATTTGGGTGGGGGCTGGTTCTAATGACAAGCTTTTTTGTTGCTTGTAACGAATCAAATCCTACCGTTGAAACCTCCAAGACTTCCCTCCCTCTGGGACAAGAATTATATGCCCTACATTGCGCTAGCTGTCACGGAGAATCCGGTGATTTAGGGCTCTCTGGTGCCAAAAATTTAAAAACAAGCGCATTGACTATATCAGAAATTAAAGCCATTGTAAAATCGGGAAAAAATGGGATGCCTTCGTTCCGTGGCATCCTTGGAGCATCATCTAACATCGACTCCGTAGCTAATTATGTAAGCACCTTACACGAATAATGGCACACGCAACCATTGAGGAGATTGAAGAGCGTTGCTTATTAGTGGCTGTAATTCATGGGGGTATTGACGAACACTTAGCACATGAATACCTGGATGAACTTGCCTTTCTAGCAGAGACCGCAGGAGCACGGGCAGAATTTGCGTTTACACAAAAACTCCCATATCCAAACCCAAGAACGTATGTGGGAGAAGGTAAATTAGCAGAGATCAAAGCCTATGCGGATACCCACAACATCGATGCGATCATTTTCGATGACGAACTAAGTCCGTCTCAAATCAGAAACATCGAACGAGAGCTTAATAGAAAAATCATTGATCGAAGCATCCTTATCTTAGATATTTTCGCCAAACGCGCCCGAACCTTTCACGCTAAAACTCAGGTGGAATTGGCACAGCTGCAATATATGTTGCCTCGGCTTACCCGAATGTGGACCCACCTTGAACGACAAAAAGGAGGCATTGGTATGCGCGGTCCTGGTGAATCTCAAATTGAAACCGACCGGAGGATTATTCAACAGCGCATTTCCTTAATGAAAGAACGCTTGAAAGAAATAGACAAGCAAATGACCATTCAGCGAGGGAATCGTGGGCAATTGGTAAGAGTTGCTTTAGTTGGGTATACGAATGTGGGAAAAAGCACCTTAATGAACTTGATTTCGAAATCTGAGGTTTTTGCAGAAAACAAACTGTTTGCCACACTTGATACAACCGTACGAAAGGTGGTTATAGACAATCTCCCGTTCTTACTTACCGATACGGTAGGATTCATTAGAAAGCTTCCTAAACAACTGCTAGAGTCTTTTAAGTCTACCTTAGATGAAGTTCGTGAAGCAGATTTATTGGTGCATGTGTTAGATTTAGCACATCCGAATTTCGAGGAACATTTTGAAACTGTGAACACAACCCTTCAAGAAATTGACAAGGAAGAAAAACCAACCATCATTCTGTTTAATAAAATAGATTCCCTGAAGGAAGAGGTTTCTTTGGATGAGTTAAAACGAACCTGGATGGCTCGATTGGGCGGAAGGCCCGTTGTTTTCATCTCCGCAGTAGACAAAACCAATGTCGATGAATTGAAAATCGAACTTTACCGTGAAGTACAACGCATATTCAAAATACGCTACCCGTACAACAATTTCCTTTATTAAGCAGTAGCAAAAAAAAAGGAGCCGAAGCCCCTTTTACTAGAATTCCATTATTTATTATCGAACAACCACTGATTTAGTAGATGTAAATCTGTTAGAAGCAATTCGAACGATGTAGTTTCCTTTTGCTATGTTTTCTGTAGCAAAAAGATTCACTCAAACAAAAAATCCCGATGATTACTCACCGGGATTTACATTTGAGATAGTTAATTACTTAACAATTAGGCTTTGAGTATAAGAAGCACCATCTTTAGCAATGGTTACTAAATAGTTACCTGCACTAAATTCTGCAATTGGCAACGCTACAGACTGAGCGCCACTAGCATTCGCTAATGAAGCAGAAGCTACTTGACGTCCCGCTAAATCGGTGATAGCAATTTGATAATCGCCACCATTTCCTAGGAATTTAACATTTACTACGTCAGTTGCTGGGTTAGGATAAACCTCCATTCCAATTGTTTCAACTTCACCCAAAGATGCCAAAGACAAAGGCCCCTGAACTGCGTTAACAATCTCTCCGTTTGTTTGATCGATTAATACAGCCACTGCGTGCATGTTTGCTCTTTCACTTGTTCCTGGAACCGTATAGTTAAATGTGTAAGTTACTACTTGTCCGTCTGTAATTACTGCTGGTACGGATCCCGCTTGACCATCGTATCCACCTAATAACGCCCGGCCAACATGATCATAAACCATTTGTGCCGCAGGAACAGGATTAGGTAAAGATTCATAACCGCCCATTGGACCACTACCTCCTCCTGCGTAAGCATTTGATTGATTGTATCCGGCAGTTGTTCCGGTAACACCATCCTCAATTATAATAACTCCCAAACGGTAGTTAGCAGCAGCAAGCGGTGTACGGAAAGTTGCAGTAGCTACGATTGACACATTGTTTCCAGCGCCTGATGCGGCAACAGAAATCCCTGCAGGTACAATCAAATCTTTTCGGGCGTTGTAAGCAGCAACGAATGCGTTTTGAGATACTGACTGATCCAATAAGGCACGGTCTACATTTGACCCAGGAAACCCACTGAAGTTAGCTCCGTTGTCATATTCTGCAACTGTCATTGGGTCTCCGTTATGAACCGCTATTCCAATAAAATCATTTGGATAAGTATTAACCATGTAGTCCATAGCTACAGCACCTCGTGGACACCACTGACACCAAGTTCCAGTACCTTCCTCGATAACTACGCTTTTTTCTTCAAGGGCACTTACGGTATTGATTTTCGCAGAACCTGTATTATTCGATGGATCAGAATCAACTGCTGCGTTAACTTGAGAAACAGTTACCGCAATGTTCTCCTCAACAGCTGTTGCATAACTTACCGCCGATGGATGGTTCACATTTACCGTCGCTCCTGGAGCAATATTCAAACCGTTAATAGTCTGGATATGATCCACACCGTCATTCCAGTTAATTTCAAGAGAAGTAATCGCATTAGAGCCTTCATTCTTCACGGAAACAGCTAACGTGTTGTTCGTGTTGATTTGAGCGTAGCGATTAAGGGCTACACCATCTACAGATGCGTCGTTTTGTTGCAAATTCTTAACAACCACGTTGTCTAGAACCAACGCATTTTCATCCGTACAGTTGAAATGACGGAACAAAACGTAAATCGTCTGACCTGCATACGCAGAAAGGTCAACAGTTCTTCCGAACATCGTTTCTCCAGCAGACAACGTTTCTTCATAAACCGGAGCTGTAGCAATCATTGTCGCAGGAGTGCTAGACGTTGAAACATAAACTGCATAGTGTTCTTCATACCATGAAGAGGCCGTAGTTTCAATTGATCCAACTTCCCATTGTAAAGAAAGACCTGCTGCTGGCGCTGCGGTCAAATTAATTGCCGGAGACACTAAAAAATTGTTTGGTGAATACACAATGTTGTTTGCCCAAGAGCGAGAAACTGCAGAACCTGCACCAAGCTGAGCAAATGCGCCACTCATGTCAGCGGCATACCAAATATCATAATTTGTACCTGTTGCTGGTGGTACATTAGCATCGTTGTCTGTGCTAGACCAACCTGTCAAATTGACATCGTTGAAGTCATCAGAGAAATGCGTTTGAGCGAAAGCTGTAGTTCCAACCACTAAGGCTATCGCAGGAAGTAAAGTTTTTATCATTTTTTAAAGTTTAATATTGCGTAAATTTAATGTTTCTTTCTGAAGTTTATGCAAAAAATTGTAGTTTTTTCTGGGGCCGGTATAAGTGCTGAAAGTGGCATACAAACATTTCGAGATCATGGGGGGCTTTGGGAGCACTATCGCGTGGAAGATGTAGCGACTCCAGAGGCGTGGAAGCGTGATCCTGAATTGGTTACCCAATTTTATAATCAGCGGAGAAAACAAATTATTGAAACAAGCCCAAACGAAGCTCATCTATTAATTCAGCGGCTGGAAACCAGGTATGATGTTACCGTTATTACCCAAAACATCGATGACTTGCATGAACGAGCGGGCAGTCAGAAGGTGTTACATCTTCATGGGAACATTAGATTTTCAAAATCAAGCGGTCCGAACCAAGAACATACGTATTATCCGATTCAAGGGTGGGAACTAAAGGCTGAAGATCGCTGCCCGGAAGGTTATCGCTTAAGGCCCCACGTAGTGTGGTTTGGTGAACAGGTACCTATGCTTGAACAAGCGGCGACAATCATCGCTCAAGCAGACCAACTGATAATTATTGGCACTTCACTTCGGGTGTATCCTGCCGCCGCACTCATACATGAAGTAAGCAAACATAGCGCGGTATATTTAATCGATCCAAACGCGAACGAGATGAACTTGCCCTTTGGAGTTCATGCGATTACAGATACTGCTGTGGGGGGAATGAGCCTGCTATACAAGCAACTTACTTCTTGAGTTGCTCTTTAATAAATAATTCGATTGCTCCAACCATTGACGGGGCTTTGGGGTGGGGGGCTGAGACATCAAGCCTTAGTTTGTTACGCAATACAGCGCTGGCTGTGGTTGCACCAAATGCAGCAATAGCCGTAGTGTTTTGTTTGAAATCTGGGAAGTTTTTGAACAACGATTCTATTCCTCCTGGGCTAAAAAACACCAACATATCATAGTAAACATCCTCTAAATCAGACAAATCCGCTGCAACCGTTCTATATAAAACTGCTTTAGTAAAATTAAATTTTTGATCGGTCAATGTTTCCGGAATAGAATCTCGCAGAATGTCTGTACACGGCAATAAATATTTTTCATGCTTGTGTTTCTTCATGACATCAGCCAGCTGCTCTATGGTTTGCGTACCATGAAATATTTTACGTTTACGATAAGCTATAAATTTTTGTAGATACTTTGCTACAGCCTCCGAAATACAGAAATACTTCATAGATTCCGGAACTTCAAAACGTGTTTCTTCCGCGATTCTAAAGAAATGGTCTGCCGCAATCTTAGAGGTAAGAATAACTGCCGTATGTTCGGCGATGTTCACTTTTTGAGTTCTAAACTCCTTGGCATCTACCCCTTCAACCTTGATAAATGGCCTGAAATCAATTTTTATTTTGTATTTGTCTGCCAAGTCATAATATGGTGACTTGTCTCCTTCGGGCTTGGGTTGTGAAACCAGTATACTTTTTATAGCCAAAATACAGATTTAATGCGTCAATAACTCCAACCAAAATGCCCCAAAAAGCTTTTTAATCAAGACTATAGGTAGCAAATAGACGGTGCAAAGGTACAAAATAATATAATACCAAGGAAATCCCTTTGAAACAGCAAATAAAAAACCGTTCAACAACCGCATCAGCATCGCTAGTATTAGGATCCCAATAAAAATGAACGCGCCCCAATTTTTCTGTGTATTAAACACCATGTAGGCATTGGAAAGCGTAAGTGCGATTCCAAATAGAAACCACCACACATTTCCTGCACCAATATATTGTTGGGTTGTCTTAACATCGCTGTTTACGCTCCAAAATATTAGGTAGTCTAAATGCCAAACCGTTAAAAACAAAAAAGCGGCAACTAAACCAAAAAACAGGGCGGTGTTCACAAAATACGCATCGACCAAATACCATCCAACAAAAACCAAAACACCAACCAGGGTATTCGTGTATAAAAACACTTTTGACCATGCGTCGAGTTGGATGCGTGAGCCCAATGTGATGTTTTTCCCTGAATCGAAAATTGCACTTAAAAGCGCACCTCTACTTCTGTAGTAAGTAATTGCGAGCAAAGCAGCTTGAATAAACACCAAAGAAATAGCCCAAATTTCAATGACTGGTGTCCTTAAGGTTAATTCCATTTGCACACAAAAGTAATTCTTTTAATCGCGATTTCTAAATCTCTTAATTGTATCTTTGTGCCACAAAACAATCGAAATGAAAACAGATTTATACCAACATCCCGATTATTATGCCCTCGACGATTTATATACTGATGAACATAAATTAATTCGAGACGCCGCAAGGCAATGGGTAAAAAAAGAAGTTTCTCCAATCATTGATGAACATTACGAAAACGCCACATTTCCCAAGCATTTACTTCAGGGCTTAGGAGAAATCGGCGCATTTGGGCCTTACATACCAGAACAGTACGGTGGTGCGGGCTTAGATCACATTTCATACGGATTAATCATGCAAGAACTTGAGCGTTGTGATTCTGGCCTTCGGTCTACAGCCTCCGTTCAAAGTTCGTTAGTGATGTATCCCATTTGGAAATATGGTTCTGAAGAACAAAAAATGAAATACCTTCCAAAATTAGCCACGGGTGAAATGATGGGGTGTTTTGGATTAACAGAACCGGATTTTGGTTCAAACCCTGGAGGAATGATTACCAACTTTAAAGAGGATGGCGACCATGTAATACTCAACGGTGCTAAAATGTGGATTTCCAATGCTCCGTTTGCTGCAATTGCGGTAGTTTGGGCCAAAGATGAGAACGGTAGAATCCACGGGCTTATCGTGGAGCGGGGAATGGAAGGGTTTTCTACCCCAGAAATGCACGGAAAATTATCCCTTAGGGCTTCATCTACAGGTGAATTAGTATTTGAAAATGTGCGCGTGCCCAAAAGCAATATTCTTCCCGGTCGCTCCGGACTTGGTGCACCACTTAGTTGCTTAGATTCCGCAAGGTTTGGAATTGCTTGGGGAGCTCTCGGTGCGGCTATGGATTGTTACGATCAAGCGGTAAGATATTCGAAAGAACGTATCCAATTTGGAACTCCCATCGGAAGCTTCCAATTGATTCAGAAAAAATTAGCCGAAATGCTCACGGAAATCACCAAAGCGCAATTATTAACGTTCCGCTTAGGCCAGTTGCGCAATGAAGGAAAGGCCACAACCGCTCAAATTTCAATGGCAAAACGAAACAACGTTGAAATCGCATTAAATATCGCTCGTGAAGCTCGACAAATTCATGGGGGAATGGGAATTACCAGTGAATATTCCATGATGCGTCACATGGCAAACTTGGAATCCGTGGTTACTTACGAAGGTACACACGACATCCACTTACTAATTACCGGGATGGACATCACCGGAATACCCGCATTTACTCGCGAACATTAAATTTATTCTGGGATTTGGTCTCCGCGTAAGCGACGAATTGATAGGCGTGCCTCCTCGGAATAAATACTTCCTGGATATTGGTCGATGAGCTTTAAATAAGACTCCATGGCCGCCGTATCGTTTTTACTGTGAATGCGTTGAATGGTCGCTAAATGAAAGAGTGCGTCATCCGCCAGCAATTCCGTGGGATAGGTGCTTACAACCCGCGTATAGTATTCCGCTGCTTGATCCCATTGCCCTTGTAATTCATAAGCCTTACCTTTCAAATAGATCAAGTCATCATTTAACACAGACTGTGGGAATTTAGTAGAAATTGTATCCATCCATTGAAAGGCCTCTGAATAGCGATGTTGAAGCAACAACAACTCGCTTTTCGCATAGGCGCTCATGGCCTCATAATTGCTGTCCAACCCATAGTTTTCGAGAATCAGCAAAGATAATTGCATCGCATCATTGCTTATAAACTTGGAGGTTGCTTGTTTTAATACATCCAGTTGAGATTGTGCAAATTCAAATTCTCCATCAAAGTAAAAAATTCGGGCGTTTTTAAATTTAGCTTCATTGCCAATTGCTTCAAACTTAAACGCCTCGTCAATTTGCATGTACAACAACGAAGCTTCCCAAATACTATCCATCACAACACAAACATCCGCCAATTTCATTTTATATCGAGCTCGCTGCATGTCGGTAAGCCCTTGGCTTTTCATCGCTTGCTCCAGAAAGCCCTTTGCTTTTTTTCCTTCATTGGCATAAAAGCCCAAAATTTCAGCGTATTCCAAGCCGATTTCAGGCCCAACTCTTACTGAAAATTGTTGGTTTTCAATAACTTCTTCATACGAACGAATAATTTCAGTTAATTCTTCTGGACGAAAAACACGTTCCGTAGTGACTTCAGTGAAATATACGTTTAGTAACATCCGCTGCGCCTCTACTGCCCGATTAAGAGAAAGGCTAATTACTTCCTTAAACGCTTTTTTTGCCAATTCATATTGTACATTTTCAAGGCAGGTATTGCCGAAATCAATCAAGTAACTTCCGTCCCCACGCATGCGTTTTTCCAAGGATGACACTTGATTATATGCCGCACTAAAATTCTTGTTTTGTAAAAAAACCCAAATCAACATCTCGGTATATACCGGATTGGATGGGTCTTTTTGACTGGCAGACAAAACACTCGCCTTCACTTGTTTAATTTCCTCTGATTCCTTGGTGAAATCGAAAATACCCTCTATTTCTAATTGAACCTGTTCTTTAAGTTCTGGCTTTTTTGATAGGGCCATCAAATATTGGTCAAGCGCTTTAATCGTTTCTCCTTTCGCCATATAAATTTGACCATACCACAATTCATAGGGATAGAACTTGAGGTTCTTTTTCGCTTGATCAATGACGTCTTTCGCCCAATCATATTCATCAATGGATAATAAATTCGACAGTACTTCTTGAATTTCCTTGATGTCGTAAAACTCATGTTTGAGCACTTCATTTTTTATCCGTTTCGCTTTATCTACCTCTTCATTTCCTTTGTAAAAAAAATAAAACTGGATTTTTAGCGCTAAATCTGTGGGGTTCGCGGCGGTTTGTTTTTTGAATATTTTCTCTGCGCCTTTTTTATCTCCTGTATTTACTAAGCAATCCAAATAACGGCTGAAATACACCTTAGATGGCTCATTCGCGTAAAGCTTTTCATAATAAAGCATCGCCTTTGTGAACTCTCCATTCAGGTAATAATGTTGCGCTAATTGAATGTCTGTTTCGCTTTGACACCAAGCGCTCCACACAAGCGTAGAGAAGAAGAAAGAAAGGAACAGATTTTTCACCGCTTACCGTAATTTACTTGCTAACGCCGATAATTTCGGATGTAACAACTGGTATTGTTCCGTCATGTCTTTAAGGGCTGCTATTAACTCCGTTGTTCTCAATTTTAATGCCGAAACATTCTTCGTTTCCTTTGCAATATAGGCGTCGTATTTCTGGCGCTTTCCAAATCCATTTGAAATGTCGGAGTGAAGATCGGACAAACGGTTCTTTTCGTCGGCAAATGCCTTTTTCAAGACCACATACTGACGGTTAATTGGCGCAATTTTTTTACTCGTCAATTTATAGGCATCCATGTTTGCGGCATACGCTCGATCTACGGAGTCTAACACCACGTGACTTTTCAAGAAGAGCTGTAACTCCATCATGTTTTGGCGCATTGCCGATAATGTGTCAGGAAAGCGTTGCTCCATCCGGCTTGATAAGCCTTGAGTATTGGCCTGCAACCGCTCAACACTTCGAAGTTGTTCCTTTTGCTTAAAATCGGAACAAGATCCCAAAAAAAAGGCACAAGAAAGAAGCACGATTAGTCTTTTCATTGGTTAAATATAATCAAATCCCGTGTAGGAATGAAGCGCAGCAGGAATGGTAATTCTCCCGTCGGCGTCTTGGTGGTTTTCTAATAACGCGGCCATTACACGGGGCAATGCCAACGCCGAGCCATTCAGGGTGTGGCAAAGTCTTGTTTTCTTATCGTGATCCTTGAAGCGAAGCTTCAAGCGGTTCGCCTGAAACGTATCGAACCGAGAAACGGAACTAACCTCTAGCCATTTCTGTTGAGCTGCAGAATAAACTTCAAAATCATAGGTCATGGCAGAAGCAAAACCCATATCTCCTCCGCACAACCGCAATACGCGATATGGCAATTCAAGTTTTTCTAAAAGGCCTTTTACATGTTCAACCATTTCGTTCAATGCCTTGGCCGAATGCTCGGGATGCTCAATGCGAACGATTTCCACTTTATCAAATTGATGTAAGCGATTCAGTCCTCTCACGTCCTTGCCGTATGAACCGGCCTCACGTCGAAAACATGGCGTATAACCGCATAATTTGTATGAAAAATTAGGGTGCTGTATAAGTTCATCTCTGAAAATATTCGTCAATGGAACTTCTGCAGTTGGGATTAGGTACAAATTGTCCGTAGCATCATGATACATTTGCCCTTCCTTGTCTGGCAGCTGTCCGGTACCAATACCACTGGCTTCGTTGACCATCAGAGGCGCCTGATACTCCACATATCCTGCGGCGGATGCTTCATCTAAAAAAAATGAAATTAATGCGCGCTGTAATTTAGACCCTTTGCCTCGATAAAAGGGGAACCCTGCTCCAGTTACTTTTACCCCAAGTTCAAAATCGATGATTTCTTTTTCTTTACATAAGTCCCAATGAGGTTTTGCTTCAAAATTAAATTCGGGAATTACGCCGTGTTCGAATACCAACTGATTGTCATCTGGATTTTTTCCTTGGATAACTTCATCCGTAGGGGTGTTTGGAATTTTATATAAGAGCTGTTGAATCTCTAATTCTAAGGCATCAGCCGAGGATTTCAAGCTTAGCTCTTGCTGTTTAAGCACGGTGGTTTGTTGCTTTAGATCATTCCCCTCCTGTATTCTCCCTTCCTTGTAACATTGCCCAATTTCTTTGGCAATGCTATTCGATTCCTCCAAGGTACGGTCCAATTCCTGTTTAATCCCTCGCCATTGTGTATCCAAGGTTAACAATTCGTTGATCGTTGATTCAGCGTTAATGTTCCGTTTGGCTAAGGCAGTAATTATCTGCGCTTGGTCGGTACGAATTCGGGATAATTCAAGCATGTTTCGTTAAAGTGATTTAGTACAAAAATAACACGGTTCATTGGTTTACGGAAGGGTTTTTATCATTTTCTGATACCGCTCCGTTTGGGTAAAGGCCCCTAAACATCCATAAGTCTGTTTGTGGGTTCTGTACGCTTCAATTCGATTTCCTGGGTCAGGGTGTGTGCTAAGTATTTCTGGGGGACGGGCTCCGCTTTCTTTGGATATTTTCTCAAAAAACAAGGCCCCCGCATCTGAGTTATAGCTCGTTGGACACAAATATTTTACGGAACACTCATCTGCTTCCTTCTCGTGGGTGCGTGAAAAGGAAAGCCCAATGAGCGAACTCGTGACTTGTTTAATTAATTCTCTATCCCCCGCTACCAAACTTATAAGCGTTTGAACTCCATACATTTTGGTGAGTTGGCGGGTACTGTGCCTCAGGTCTGCATGCCCCATCTCGTGTCCTAATACTCCCGCTAATTGATCCTCCGCCTCTAAATACTTTAATATTCCTGTGTATATGTAAATATATCCCCCGGGTGCGCAAAACGCATTCAGGGTGGAATCGTCATGGATGATTCTTATCCTCCAAGGGAACTCAGATTTAAAACGCACTTGTCCACTGTTGAGTAATGAATCCCTTATGCTATATACATAGCCATAAATTGCGGGATATACCGTGGAGTCTAATATGATCATTTCGCTGCTGTCGCCTTCAATCTCTTCGCGAACCTGTTCTCCTAAGGCGAGGTCATCTTGTAACGAAAATAAGTTCACGGCATTTTCAGCGGAACCACAGCCCATAAGGAGTGTGATGCAACAACCCAAAGTAACTAACATGCGTTTCATGAGACAAATTTAGCGCTTTCAGTGATTGATAAACGCTCGATTGTTGATTAATCCTTTAGAAAGCGTCATTTCATATAGACGCTTTGTATAATTTTGACTGCATTGTGAATCTATGAATATAAAAATCAGCAATAAAGGACGGTGTCCCCTGCCCAGCTATGAGACGTCCGGCGCCGCAGGAATGGATGTGCGGGCGAACCTTACAGAAGCGATATGTCTTTCTCCTGGAGAACGCGGTTTAATCCCTACTGGGTTATATCTAGAGCTCCCATCGGGAATCGAGTGCCAAGTAAGACCTCGAAGTGGGCTTGCCCTTAAGAAAGGAATTACAGTGCTAAACACCCCGGGTACAGTTGATTCAGATTATCGGGGAGAAGTTGGGGTCATTCTTATTAATCTTTCTGCGGAAGACTTTATTGTTGAGCCAAATGACCGCATTGCACAATTGGTCTTTTGCCCTGTAATACACGTGACATTAATTGAATCCGATACCTTAAGCTCATCTAGTCGTGGTGCAGATGGGTTTGGCAGTACCGGAAAAAACTAAACTGACTATGAATATAATTATCCCGATGGCAGGAAGAGGCAGTAGGCTGAGGCCCCATACCTTAACCATACCCAAACCACTAATTCCGGTGGGTGGGATTCCCATTGTACACCGCCTAGTGGCTGACATTGCTTCTGTGTGCGGTTCAGCGATTGAGCATATCGGCTTTGTAACAGGGGACTTTGGAGAAGAAACTGAACGTGAATTATGTGAAATTGCAGCATCCTTTGGTGCTCAAGGACATATATTTCATCAATTAACCCCGCTTGGAACTGGGCATGCTGTATTGTGTGCTGAGCCCTTATTGGAGGGTCCGGTTGTGGTTGCTTTCGCAGACACCCTATTTAGAGCTGATTTCTCTATAAACCCGAACGATGAGGGAATTTTGTGGGTAAAACGAATCCCTAACCCAGAACAATTTGGGGTTATAAAAATGAACGAGCGCAATGAAATTATTGACTTTGTTGAAAAGCCCTCCGAATTTGTCTCTGACCTAGCGATGATTGGTATTTATTATTTTAAAAATGGGCAGGCATTACATGAAGAACTCCGTTATTTAGTAGACCATGCAGTCATAAAAAGCGGAGAATACCAATTGCCGGATGCACTTAGGAGGCTTACAGAAAAAGGAACGATATTTAAACCTGGAGAAGTTCAAGAATGGTTAGACTGTGGGAATAAAACCGTTACCGTTGAAACGAATGCCCGGGTGTTAGATTATGATCAAATGGATGGAAAACTGAACGTTTCAGGTTCTGCAGCGATCTCACAAAGTGTGGTGATTCCACCCTGCTTCATTGGAGAAAATGTTGTGATTTCAAACTCCGTCGTGGGTCCACATGTAAGTATCGGTTCCGGAAGTGTAATACAACATACGGTTATATCCAACAGTATTGTACAGCAAAAAACCAGCATTTCTCACAAGAATTTAACGGGATCAATGGTTGGAAACCATGTTACCATCCATGGGACTGCGTCAGATTTGAGCGTGGGTGATTATACAGAATGGCATGAATAAACGCATACTTTTTATCGCCTTACTCAGCGCTGTACTGGGTTGTAAACCTGTTGAAGAAACGAGTGCCAATGCCGATGTTCCGATCATTCAACAATACCACGAAGGACTAAGGGCTTATTTTAAAGGGGATTACGCCGCTGCTGATAATATGGCCACCCGAGTAATTGCGCTAAACCCTCAACATGACGGGGCCTTGTATTTAAAGTCTAAAATTTATTACGACCAAGGGCGCTTAGATGAATCCGCAAAGTTCTTGTTAAAAGCGGGGATGGCCGATCCAAACAATGAGTATCTATCCTCAGAAATTGCCTTTATGTATAGCTCGATGGGCAAGTATAATGAAGCAGGATTAATCTTTGATAAATTAATATCCGCGAAACCTAGAGAGCGCTCTTATTATTTTGGTGGGTTTGAAAACTATCTACAAGCAAAAAACTACAAGGCAGCGGTTCGAGTCATTGGGCTGCAAGAAGCAACGTTTGGTTTCTCCATTGAGACCTGTTTAAATCGGTACAAAATTCACTTGGCCCAAAACGATGTCAAAGAGGCCATACAACAGCTCGAAAAGGGAATAAAAACATTTCCAAATGAACCCATATTTTTAGCGAATTTAATTGATTTATATTTCCAACAAAATCAACACCATAAGGCAATTCCATTATTAGAGCAACTATGCGATACAGACCCAACCAATGGTATGGCGAAATTTGTTTTTGGCGAATATCTAATGAATACCGGACAAAAAGCACGGGGGGAAAAGCTGCTTGCTGAGGCAGTGTTATTAGACGGGCCAAGCATTGAACAAAAGTCGGAAATCTTATTGGCGAAACAAAAACGCAATGGCTGTACGGAAGAGAACCTCACCTTATTTAAAAATTTTGTGCAGACTTCGCCCAATGCTCTCATTGGACGTACCTTATTGGGAGATTTATTCGTCCAATGTAATCAAACTGATTCTGCCCTAGTTCAATATAAAACAGCGGTCGCCTTAAATCCTGAGGCTTACCCCATATGGAAACAACTGTTGTTAATCACTTACAAGGAGGAGCAATGGGATTCCTTGGCACACCTGAGTACAGCATGCCAGGCATTGTTTCCGGTACAACCCATGCCGTATCTAACACTGGCCATCGCTAACAACAAGACCGGGAAATTGGATGATGCGGAACAAGCCCTTGATGCAGGAAGTGAACTGATTGTCAGTGACGATCCAGCATTGGTGGCGGAATTTAGCTTTCAGCGCGGTGTTTTAGCATTAAATAAAGGGCAGGCCAGTAAGGCAACAACCTGGTTTAATCAAGCGATAACACTTCAGCCAGAAAATCTTGAACTTAAAGCAGATATCGGCAATGAAGCGCTTAGTTATGCTGAATTAACCCCTTTTGCAGACTCCCTCATTGCGGAATGTCTTACGCAGGAACCCAGTAATCCAAAATTTATGGCCATTAAAGGACGGCTTTTCTACATTAAAAATGACTTGCTGTTGGCAAATTCTTGGATAGAAAAAGCAATTATTCATGGTTATCCCCAAAAATTAGGGGAAGAATGGCTCGGAGATTGTGCATTTCGATCAGGGAATCTAGAACGGGCCAAATACTACTGGTTAAATGCCGCACGTTTGGGTAACCGTACTGAACGTCTAAAGCAAAAAATTAACTCCTTATGAAAATGCTACTCCTCGTTACAATCGGTATGCTAAGCATAACTATAAGTTCTTGCGCGCGAAGCAATACGGCTTCCATTAATCCCATTGCTCAAGCAACGCCAACAAAACCTGTTGTAACAGAACTAATAAATAAAACCTCTTGGATTGATAGCATTCATTCGCAATCCTGGAGATGGATGTATGGCAAGTATACAACGAACTACACAGATGGAAGCCGAAGTTTTAGTTTTAAAACTAGCTTGAAATGCAGTAAAGATAGCGCGTTAAATGCCCTTGTGTCCTTTGCGTCAATTCCAATTTTTAATGCCCTAGCCACACCGGACAGTTTAATTTATGTAAATAAAAAAGACCGCTGTTATGGAAAACAGCCCATTGCATCTTTCAAAGAACTCCTCGGCGTTGAATTGTCGATGAAGAACATTCAGGAATTATTCTTGGGCCTTCCTTTGGGATACAAAGATTCCGCGATGTATACCAGCGAATTTAATGCGCTTGGTGACTCAACAACTATGAGTGGAATACTCGACGGCGGAAAACCCATCGAATACCGCTATGGTTCCTCGGTGACATCACCTCGTTTGGCCTGGCAACGCCTAATCAGTCCTGAAGATTCAACAGAAGTACTGGTACAATACGATCAATGGGTTAAGCATGGACTCATGGATGTCCCATCCCTAATTCATGTTACTATAAAAACCAAAGAACAGAACATTCGCGTGATGTTGACGTATGACAAGTTCGAGCTGAATAGCCCTCAAGAGATTTATATACAAATACCCGACGATTATGCGCCTTGCAAGTAGTTTATTACTCCTGTTTTTCTTTATAGGATTTGGATTTAGTCAGCAAAACCCAAACAACTTAAAAAAGGAACAGCGAAAGCTTGAAAAGAAAATATCACAAACGAAATCGCTACTAAAAAAAGTACAAGCAAACTCTAATAATTCATTACACGAGGTTCGGCTCTTGGATCACCAAATAAAAAGCCGAGAAGCCTTAGTTAGGGTTTTCGATAGTCAGGTGAAAATGGCTGAGATTAAAATACTTCAGAAAAAAAATGATGTAAGTAGGTTAAAGAAACGATTGGTTAGACTAAAAGATCAATACCGAAAAATGCTTCGTTTTGCCTATAAAAAAAGAAACAATACCGGTCGGCTTATGTTTCTACTCTCCGCCAATACATATCAAGAAGCAGTTCGCAGAAATAGTTACCTCAAAAAAGTAGCCCATTTACAGCGACGGCAAGTTGATCTCATTAAACAACATCAATCTTTAATTGAGCGTGAAATTGCTCAAATTAATTCAGAAAAAACAGAAAAGGAACTTGCCTTACATGAAAAAAAAGCAGAAAAGGAAAAAATCGAAGCGGATAAACAGCAAAAAGAAAAATCCTACTCTAAGCTGAAGAAAGAAGAGGAAAAGTTATTAGTGCAACTCAAGGAAGAAGAAAAAAAGCGTAAAAAGATTGAGGGTCAAATTCAATCAGCCATCTTAGCCGAGGCTCGCAAAGAAGAACAACGCAGGAAAGAAAAAGAGAAAGCCAATGTTAAGGCATCAACTCCAACGGAGGCAAATAAAACCTCCACGAATACGTCCGCTCCAACGTATAAACCTGAAACATTATCTTCAGAAGGTACGATTGCTGGGAAGAACTTTGAATCCAATAAAGGAGGATTACCTTCCCCGGTAAGCAACGGAACCATTACAAGTCGATTTGGTAAAAACGCACACCCAACGCTAAAAGATGTGTATGAAAATAATAACGGGATTGACATCTCTTGTAGTGCAGGATCGAGTGTCCGTGCCGTTTATGAGGGGGAAGTGAGTTCTGTGTTCGGCATTGCTGGTGCAGGTAAGGTCGTAATAATCAAACATGGAAATTATCGTTCCGTGTATAGCAACTTATCCGCGGTATCGGTCAGTGTTGGTCAAAAAGTAAGCAGTAAACAATCCATAGGGACGCTCATAACCGAAGGAAACATATCCACATTACATTTTGAGATCCATAGCGTGAGCGGAATCAACACTACCCCCTTGAATCCCTCCGTTTGGTTGAGTCGTTAGGCGACTATTTAGCAAGAATAACACTGCAATCATGCCATAAACGGGTACTGCGGCTTTATCTGTATCTAAAAAATTATTCAAAAATGCGTGAATAAAATAGGTAGAAACAGAAAATAACATGCCCAATCCAATGATGAAGTACGAATGATTTACGCCCCGAGCACGCTGAATGAAGGTTAATAGATAATAAAACACGCCCCCAACAAAGAGAATAAACAGTACAAAACCCAATAATCCGGTTTCTGACAACGCACTTAAATACTCACTGTGTGCATTCCCCATATCTCCAAAGTTTGTCGAAATAATTGTTAAATTTTCCGGCTCTTGAAAGCGTGCATATTCAAAGGCATAGGTGGCTGGGCCGAAACCAAAAACAGGGCGTTCTTTGAACATTTCAAGGGCGCAAGACCACCGATTAATGCGTTCTAAATTCGATGCATCCGTTGTAACATTTGCGGCGCTTTGAAGCCGTTCATCAAATGCCTCTGTGGTATGTTCTGTTTTATTTCTTGCTAATTCCATCTGAATTGAATCTTGCTTCCAAAACAGAACCCCAAAAGCAACAATTGCTAGCGCTAACACATAGGTAAATCTTACCTTAAAAAATACCAGTAAAGAAACTACCAAGGCACCAAAGACGCTTAACCACGCCGCTCGAGTATATGAAAAATATAAGCCTAATAAAATGATTAAAAAGAGTACACCTAAAATTAGGGTCGATAAAGGAGTCTGTTTTTTCATCAAGAACAACATAACAGGAAAAGGAAAAACTAGGGCTACAGCCGCTCCATAAATGGTGTGATCCTTATAAAACGGTGACATCACCCAATGGCTTTCTTTTTCACCAAACCCGTAGCTGGCATGGTTTAACAGTGTATAAACAATGACCAAGGTCGTCCCTATGGTTAAGAGCCAGAAAAACCGTGGTACAGCGCCTTTCTTTGACAATAGAACTGGACCAAAAAACAAGATCGGAATAAGAAACCAAAGTCGAGATAATAGGGATTTGAAAGAAACTAGTGGGTGAGTGCTCGTTACGCTACAAATCACTAACCACGCTAAGTAACCCAAAAGCATTAAAATAAGCGGATGTTTAAAAAAGCCATGGTCGATAATGGGTGCTTTTAATTGATAATAAACGAGTAAGAGCATGATGCCAAAAAGCAAGGGTTCTGTGGGCAGAAACAAGCCAAATTGATCGGTATATTCTTCGATATTTACAGAAAGTGGCGTGAAAAAGACAATGGATTGAAATAAAAAATCGATGTGATAAATAGCTACGTATAATACAGCAAGAAGCATAGGAATAGACAACAGATAAAGCCAATCGAAATAAAACGCTAAGCCCATGAGTAAGCCCACAAGGCCTCCTGCAATGATTGCTCCAATCGATTTCACACTTAAGAAGCCCGAAGTTCGTTGTATTTCTCCCACAACAACAGTGAAAAAAGACCAATAAAAAATGCGGCCAACGTAGAAACTAGAATTATTACCGCGCGCTTTGGTTTCTCCTTTTTATCCGCTTTCACTGCTCGTTCTACAATAAACTTATGATTAAACCTGGCATGGGCATCGGATTCCGCTTGTTCGTAAGAAATATTAAAATCCTCAATTTTTACAATCTTCTCATTTCTCATGTATTCGAGCCCGTCATACATTGCCCCATACTTCATATTGATGTCAATCTTCTTTTTTAACTCCATTCGATCCGTTGGGTTTTTTGAATCCACATATGCCTGAAATAAATTTGAGCGCACATCTAAGGCAATCACTCCTAAATCCGCCAAGCTGTCTAATTTCTTTAAAATTGCATCCCGATCTCGTTTCATTTGTGCCAATTTTCGCTCATTCACCTTAAATGCCGGAATGGTCCGCTCCCCTATCATTTCATTCTTTACCGTATCGATTAAATCCACGATTTTATTTGCAATCTTGGCTGCTAACTCCGGGTTCTCATCAAGCACATCGATTCGAATTGAACCGAAACGGGTGCGATTAAACGAAATGTGATTGTTGTAGGCTTCATTTAATTTGAACTGTTTATTTGCGCCTGTTGGATCAATTTCGTAATGTTTCATGAGTTGAAATTCAGACACCACTTTATCGCGGATCCGCGAACTTTGAAGGATTTGAACTAGTTGTTCTGCCTGTTCTTCTTCTCCAAAATCCATGGCTGCTGCCTTTGCATTGCGTTGTTCAGAAAACGAAACGCTGCTCGTAGCCGCAGGAAAGACAATAGCTGTGCTTAAATATAATGGCGTCATTAAAAAGGCAATAACACCAGAAAGTACTGCGGCAGAGGCGGTAAATACAAACAATTTTTTACGATTAATCCAAATAAATTGAATCAAACCCTTGCTTGCGTTTTTTAACTCCTCTTGTTGATTACTCATATACTGAAATATTATGCTGCGAAGATACAGCTATTCAAAGACTTGTAAAAACGATTAATTCCCAATATTATTGGATATCTTCTTTTAGCCGCCAAATTTGACGCAAGGATTTCAGATCGATGATGGAATAAGCAAAGGAAAAAACCAGCACCAAAATAAGGTCTACAATCAGGGCTTGAGACTCCGGAATATTCGGCTGTACTAACCATTTAATTCCATAAAGGGAGCTAACTAGCATAACAAATGCAACAAGGGACCTTGCAGAAAAAAATACGTTTAATCTTTTATAGGAGATAACTACTAATACTGTGGAGACAACTCCTTGTGTTATAAATGCTGAAATCGCGCATCCAATAGCGCCAAGTTTGGGAATTAAAATCAAATTGCTCAAGACGGAAACGAGAACTCCAAGGAGCGCTGTGAGGTTCAATAAATTCAAATTACCCCCTGCCGTCAACAAGGTGCCGAAAATAAAATTAAAACTCATGGCAGTAAACGCCATCATTAAATATTGAAAAACCAAAATCGATGCGGAATCAACCTTATCGCCATAAATTAGATGGAGAAAATAAGACCCATGATAACTCACAATAAATAAAATCCCTAGGGAGCCTCCCACCAATAATTTCCCGGTGATTTGTACAAGTTCAAACAACTCGTTACTTTTTTGATGAAGCATCCTGCTGAAAACAGGAAAAAGTAAGCCTGCGAAAATCATCCCCAACATATAAAGCGCATCCAAGAGGCGATATCCCTGTGCATAAACTCCGGCTTGATAATTCCCCGCAGCAGAAATTTGTTTAAGCAAGACAACATCTGATCGATTATATAACAACATCAAGAGTACCAATAACGCGAATGGGAAGCTACGGGTTAGCACATCTCGGATATATACCTTATCAAAGGTCGGCACTAGACTCTTTATCTGTGTTCTCAGCAACCAGATTGCAGTGAATAAGGTTAACGAGTAGCCAAGGGTTTGCGCCAAGACAAAATTAAAAATAGTAATGCTTGGAATGGAAAACAAAAGGGCGGCACCCATGATCAAGATTAATATCGCGCGATCAAGTACAGAAATTAAACTATCCGTTCTAAACAAATGTAAACCCGAGAATAAACTGCGAATGAAGGCAATCGATTGAATTAAAAATTGATTAAACACTAAAAGTGTTAACAAGGTAAATTGCCCTGAACCTAAGTTAAACATCCAGGCGCTCCCGTAAACGAGCACTACATACAAAAGGAAAAGTAATAGCCTAAGATAGAAGACTTTACTCACATGTTGATTCAAGTGTGTGGTGTCTTGCGCAATAAATCGAGTAGTGAAGTTATTAATGCCAAGGTCTAAAAAAATATTAAACACCAGGCTGAGCGATAGCAGCACAAAATACTGCCCATATGCCTCATTGCCCAATACACGCTGTACGCCAGCATCAATGACCAACACAGAAAAGGGTTTAATCAGCAGGTTTAGGAAAAGAGACAGTGCCAAACTCGAAAAGAACCGCTTTTGCATGCCTCAAAGGTAGCAGTTATTTAACAATCAATTTAAAGCCTATTCCATGGATATTCATGATTTCAATGGCTGGGTCTTCACTGAGTAACTTTCTGAGTTTCGCAATATAAACGTCCATGCTCCTTCCATTAAAGTAATTATCATCTCCCCATACGGCTCTAAGCGTGGCTTGCCGATCAAGAACTTCATTTACATTTCTTGCCAATAGGGTAAGCAGTGCGTTTTCTTTCGTGGTAAGTTTCTTTTCCCCTGTACTGGAATAAAGTATGCTTTTATGAGGGTCAAACGCTAAGGCTCCTATGCTTAGTTTTTCTGTTTTCGCAGAAGAAGCATCGCCCACCCTTCGTATGATTGCTTGAATTCGAGCAATTAGCTCTTCCATAGCGAAGGGTTTTGTAAGATAATCATCCGCCCCTACCTCAAAGCCTTTAAGCTTATCATCCTTCATGCTCTTAGCGGTTAAAAAAAGGATGGGTGTTTTTTTGTCGGTCAATCTAATTTCCTTAGCCACAGAAAACCCGTCTTTCTCGGGCATCATAACGTCTAAAATTATAAAGTCAATGGTATTAGTAAATGACCGGTAATAGGAAATCGCTTCCTCCCCATTTTTTACCCACTTGGTTTGAAACCCTTTAGAATTTAAAAAAGTGGTGAGTAAGGTTCCCAAGTTCTCATCGTCTTCTGCTAATAAAAAATGTTGTTTCATTGGTTTTTTTATTTAAAGATTACTTCAAATACCGTTCCTTTTTGTTCTTCGCTCGTTACATTTATTTTCCAACCGTGGGCATCGGAGATTGCTTTCACGTAGCTCAATCCTAATCCAAACCCTTTTACGTTGTGTATATTACCTGTTGGCACGCGGTATAAATTATCGAAGATTTTCGGCAGGTACTCTTTAGGAATTCCCATTCCACGATCCCTAACGAATAAATGAATGTTATTATTTTGATAACTGATTAAAATATTAATGTCGGGATCCTCCGGAGAATATTTGATCGCGTTGTCTAGTAGATTCGCAATTAAATTTGTGAGGTGTAATTTATCTGCTAAAAACATCACGGGATCTCCCTTTTGTTCAACCAGGATGGAGGCCCTTTTTGACTTATTGAACAATGCTACATTGACCTGATTTTGAATGATTTCATGCAGATTGACCGGTTCTTTGTGAAGTACCAAATCTCCTTTGGAAATCAAGGCACTCTGAAGTATTCCTTCGACTAAATTTCCAAGCCGTTTATTCTCTTCAGCGATCATTTGTATGTAGGGTGAAATTTCTTGGGACGACGCAGCAGAAACAACATCCGTATCATTAAGTGCTTGACACGCTAATGATATCGTTGAAATGGGTGTTTTAAACTCATGCGTCATATTAGAAATAAAATTGGATTTTATTTCAGACACTACTTTTTGTTCCTTAATGGTTCGGATTAGAAAAAACAAGGTTGAACTCATCAAAATCCCAAGTAGGCCTGTGATAATGAAGTAAGATTTCATCCCTTTTAATAGAAACGACCTTTCTTTTGGGAAGTAAACAGTTAAAAATAGTTTTTCATTGATCTTATCGGTTGGGAAGAGTTCTGTACTAAATCCTTTTGTGGGTTGATTTCCTGTGGCATAATTTGAATTGGCTTCGGAAAAAGCCAAGGGTCCCCCTTGCTCTAGAGAAATAGTAAATTTATATTTCCTAGGCAATTCTTGCCTTCCGAGTTCATTAAAAATAATCGAATCGATTAGGGCTAATTTGATGCGTTCTTGCGGTTTGTTGTACACATTTTCCTTAAACGCCTGGAGCATGAGCTCATTCATGAATTTGGCTTTTTTAAAAATGTGTTGCAATAACTTCTGGTTTAAGTGAATCGTTATGTTATCGGAGACGGGGTTGCTTCCATTTTTTGAGGAGGAAACAAAATCCTGTAATTGGCGAACATCTTTTATGAGGGTTGTTTGTTCTGTTCTTACTCCTGAAAGCGTATCGCGAGTGGAGCCTTTAATTACAATGTAGGGTTCAATTCTATTATTTATGATAATGCTCGTATCCTTAATAGAAACCTGTTGATTTGAGGCCATCATTCCCTCAAATTCACGTTCGAGTATTTTTTTGTATTGGGCGCTAAAGTCTTGACGAATGATCGCATTATAGCGTTGGTTATCCACCAGTTTTTCGTGTATGTATCCTATTTTTTCAATGCATCGAAAGGCTTCATTGTTGAATTGTGCTTTCTTTTGACTGTATAATTGCACCAATTGAAATACTTCATATAGTCCAAGAACTCCAACCAAAACAATGGCGGAAATCGTTAATGCCTTAATTCGTACTTTATTTATCACAATAAGGCACTAAGATGCACATGAAAAAAAGAAATAAGAAACGGATTAACGTTTTTTAAGATTAACGAACCAAGGTTACGTGACCTGTAAATTGAACTACCTTATCAACATCTGGCATTTTAATATTGATTAGATACGTATAAACCCCAGGTTGGGCATCTAATCCTTCGACACCATAGGAACCATCCCAACCAACTTCTAGGTTATTGGTTTCAAATACAACTTCTCCCCAACGGTTGTAGATTTTCATATTGTAGTTATATGGGTCGAAACCAACTGGGAAGAGGGGCTTGAACGATGGATTAAATGGATCTCCGTCCGGTGTAAATGCGTTCGGGATATAATACAATCCTCCCACCTGAGCACCAATAGTTATTTTAGTACTGTCTGAGCAACCAAAGGCAGTTGAGGCAGTTAAGGATACCGTGTACCCCGCTTGTGTGCCGATAAACATGTGCGAAGGAGAAAAATCAGTGGAGCCTTCTCCATCGCCGAAACTCCACACGTAGTTTATTCCACCAATGCTGGTATTCGTAAATTCTACATTTTGTGAAGATTCTGTGAAAACAGCAACTGAGGAAGAAAATTCTGCGGTAGGAAAGCCTTCCGTGCATACAGCGCCAAGCATTGAAGCACTGTCAATACACCCATTCAACGTTCCAATTACAAAAATGGAATAACATCCACCTCCCGTATATAAATTCTGAACAGAAGACCCTGTTCCTGAGAAATTATTGGTTGATGACCACTGATACGTGGTAGCAGGGTTGGGTGCATCGATGGACATGGTTACATTCAGTGGAATACAACCCCATGTAGTATCCAAACTAAAATCCATGAGCGGTAAGGGTTTAATTGTTACAACACCATTCGCCAAATTACTTAAGCAATTATTTAGCACGTATTGGGCTTGGTACGTGGTAGATGCGAGTGGAGCAACTGTGATCGTATTGGTGATTTCATTGGTTGGTGTCCATAAAAACGAACCTCCAGGTAAATTTGGAACAGCCGTTAAAGTCCCGGTTTCCCCGTAACACATGGTTAAAGGAGCAATGGACAATACAGGAACAGGATTTACGGTAACAATCCCAGAAGCCTGGGCTGTACATCCCGTTAGGGTATACGTTACTGAGTATGTTGTTCCCGGAAGGCCTGGATTCACATTTATCGATTGTGTTGTTTGATTATTTGACCACAAGAAGGTGCCGCCAATAAGATCGGGAGTTGCTGTTAACTGGGTTGTATCCCCGTTACAAATGGTATCGCTATTTACGGTAACTGTCGGGGTTGGATTTACCGTTACAACTGCTGAATCGGTTGCAGTACACCCGTTCCATGTGTAGGTGGCCGAGTATGTGGTGGTTTGCATTGGATTAACCGTAATTGAACTCGTATTTTGTCCGGTATTCCATGCGATTACCCCTCCTGCTGGGGAGGTGGTTGCCACCAAGGTAGTAGATTGCCCAGTACAAATTGTCGCGGGATTCATAGCAATGGTGGGGGTTGGTGCAAGAGTAGTGGTGATGGTAGCAGTATCAGTACACCCTTGAGCATTGGTTACCACGACGTTGTATGTGCCCGGACTTGAAATAACCGCTGCAGCATTATTACCCAGTCCATTATCCCACGTATACGTTCCGCCACCAGAAGCAGTCACGTTAATTACTGGAGCATTACAATCTATAATCGTAACCCCTGTGTTATTAGTAATTGAGGCCGTTGGTGATGGATTCACCACTACCTGCGTTGTTGCAGTAACCGCGCCACAATTCGAAGAAATCGTACAAGTATACGTTCCTGATGAGGCTGCCGATGGATTTGCAATGATTGGATTCTGTTGATTCGAAGTAAACCCATTTGGACCGGTCCAAGCAAAGGTATAAGCCCCATTCAATGGCACAGCTGGGGTAGGTGAGATGGTAAGATTCAAGGGGGATCCAATGCATATTGGACCATTATTCGAGGCGGTAGCGGTTGGCGCTGCACAACAGTTGATATACATCCAAATTCTACCTATGTTGTAGTTAACTTCCGACCAAATATTGGCCATGGGTTGTCCGCCCGTGGGACAAGATTGCATCCCACTGCGTCTTAATACCGTTGGAAGCCCATTAATGGTCGTATTAAAATTTGGCGTTCCATAAGAATTAACGCAGGCTCCGCGAACCCCATATACGCCAATTATTTGACCGGCCGTCACAGGAATGTTGCACGGAATGATACCGTTTGGCTGATTAGTTACACTAAATAACTGTGTAAATGCATTCGTGGTTCCTGGAAATGCAGGGGGTGCCGCAGCTGTAAAGCGAACAACTCTTATTGTTTGCAAGCCGTTGGATGCGTTTGTGGGCACCTCAAGACCACAAATAGTAAAATTCGTAGGCGCTGTAAAATGGTAACCCCTAATCATGGAGCTGAACGTATTCGTTTGGTTACCCACGCTAATTTGCGTTTGTGCATCCAAGCCAAGCACTAAAAACAGAAAGAATAACCCAGTAATAAATTTCCTCATATGTTCAAATTCCTTGCAAATTAAGTTAATTTAACGTTAACATGTCTATAGGGTTGCTTCTTATCTTAATAAATTGACGTGTCCCGTTACGATTACTTGCTCTTGCAAGCCCCCGTTTAATGTGAGTTTTATTTTATACGTATATGTCCCAGAGGGGCAGTCTAAGCCCTCTACGCCATATGAACCGTCCCAGCCAATGTAAATGTTATTCGATTCAAACATGATTTCTCCCCAGCGGTTGAAAATCAACATCTCATATTGCTCCGTTGATATCCCCGTTGAAAACACAGGCTTAAACGTTTGATTGTACTTATCTCCATCCGGTGTAAACGTATTCGGAATGTAATATACCGCCCCTAAATTTGCCGACATCGTAAAGGAGGTGCTATCCATACACCCCATCGACGTTGAAGCGATTAAGGTAATCGTATATCCATCATTCGTTCCTTGGAATAAATGTTCGGGGTACTCCTGATTTGATACATTCCCATCCCCAAAATTCCACACATATCCCGTTGCTCCAATACTCGTGTTGTTGAAATTAATCACCTGAGAAGATTCTGTAAATGATGGCGGATTAGCCTCAAAGCTCGCCTGTGGATAATCTTGTACACAAACAAAATCCGGCTGAGTGGCGCTAAAGGAACAACCATTTAAGGTCGCAGTCAGCGTTACGTCATAACAACCCCCTATCGAAAACAACATCTGTGCATTTGACCCCGTGCTTCCCGATGCGCCATTGGAGGTCCATGTATACGTCGCTTGCTGACCCGTAGTATCTGCACTTAGGTTTACCACAACAGGAATACATCCCGACGTAGTATCTGCCGTAAAGCTTACGTTTGGTAGCGGGTTCACCGTGATGCTTGGCGTTTCGACATTACTCGTACATCCATTCACCGTATAACTCACGTTATAACTTGTCGTGCTTTGAGGGCCCTCTGTAATTGAGGCTGTTGTACCTCCTTGAGACCAAGTATAGGTTCCGCCAGCAACATTCGCTGTGGCTGTTAACGTCCCTGTCGCTCCTTCACAAATTGTAATGTTCGGTACCGTGATTATTGGTAATGGGGTAACCGTTACCGTACTCGTTGCTATCGCACTCGTACATCCATTCAACGTATATTCTACATCATACGTCGTTGTCGCCTGAGGATTCACACTGATGCTTTGTGTGGTCTCATTCGTAGTAATCCAATTAAACAATCCGTTAGGAATGTTTGGCGTGGCGGTGAGTTGCGTCGTATCTCCAAAACAAATGTTTGGGCTGTTTACACTCACGGTTGGCGTTGGATTTACCGTAACCGTGATGTCATCCGTAGCCGTACATCCATTCCAAGTATACAACACACTGTACATGGTCGTTGTATTCGGACTCACCGTAATGCTCGGGGTTGATTGTCCGTTTGTCCAAATCGCTTGTCCTCCTGCGGGGTAATACAGTGGGCTCAATACTACACTTTGGCCCGAGCAGATCGTTGTATCGTTTCCGGTCACTGCCGGTACCGGTGCTACCGTAATTGCTACCGTTGAACTATCCTGACATCCATTCGCAGCCGTTACTACAACCGTATATGTACCCGCCTGTGCTATGTTTACACTCGAGGTCGTGCCTAAGTTATTATTCCATTGATACGTACCTCCTCCCGTTGCCTGTAAATCAATGCTTGGTGCATTACAATCGATAATCGTCGTGCCGGTAATGTTCGTAATCCCCGGAGTTGGTGGGGTAATGTTCTGTGTTAATGTTATCGTTTGGGATACCGGACAGCCATTGGGATCCACCATATTCACCGTGTATGTGCCTGGAAGCGTTATGCTGTTCGTATCATTCAGTGGCGTTGCACCTCCACTCCAGTTGTAAGTTACTCCTCCTGTTGCTTGTAGTACTATCGTTGGGTTCGTACACGTTAATATCGTAGTACCCGTAATATTCAAAATCTGTACCGGCAGTGGACTTAAAGTCGTTACTACTGTGCCCGTGGATTGAGCCGTACAGCCGTTCGCATCTTGAACCGTCACCGTGTAAGAACCCGCTTGAAGGTTTGTGATGTTTTGAGTGGTAGCATTGTTTGTCCATGAATAGGTATATGGCGACACTCCTCCGCTTGGGGTAGAACTTACACTTCCTGTACCATTTAAACATAAAATGTTTTGAGATTGAGTCGTCACCGACACCGCGCTCGCTGGCTCTGTTATCGTTACGGTGGTCGTTGCTGTACATCCATTCGCATCCGTTACTGTTACCGTATACGTACCTGCTGCTAATCCTGTTGGGTCTTCAAGCGCTGTGTTATTACTCCATGCGTACGTGTATGGGGCTGTACCACCCGTTACCGTTAGGTTGATTGAGCCTGTACTGTTTCCAAAGCACAACACATTCACTTGCGTGGTTGTTAAGGCTAAGCCCGCTTGCGGTTGCGTGATTATAACAGACGTTGTGTCTACACACCCATTCGCATCCGTTACCGTTACTCCATACCAACCCGCTGCCATCCCCGTAGGATCTTCTGCTGTTCCATTGTTCGACCACAAGAACGTATATGGCGCAGTGCCCCCTGTAGCCGTAAGGTTAACGGATCCTGTACTGTTTCCAAAACACAACACATTCACTTGCGTGGTGCTTAATGACAATGGCGCTTGCGGTTGCGTGATTGTGACTGTTTGGGTCGTGGTACATCCGTTCGCATCGGTTGCTGTGACCGTGTAAACACCCGATGGAATGTTCGTTAAATCCTCACTAACCGCTTGGTTACTCCATGCAAATACGTAGGGCGCAACTCCACCACTTACCGTTAAATCAATCGAGCCTGTACTGTTTCCAAAACATCCCACATTTACTTGAGTATAACTTGACGTAAGTGTAGAGGGTTGAGTAATTGTAACTGTTGTCGTTGCTGTACATCCATTTCCATCCGTTACTGTAACGGTATAAGATCCCGAGGCTAATCCCGTAGGGTCTTCAAGCGTTGTATTGTTACTCCAAGCGTACGTGTATGGGGCTGTGCCGCCCGTTACCGTTAGGTTGATTGAGCCTGTATTGTTTCCGCTGCACAATACGTTTACTTGGGTCGTTGTTAAGGCAAGTGCCACTTGAGGCTGAGTAATGGTTACCGATACCGGTGCAGACACACATCCATCAACACTTGTCGCGGTGTAGGTATACGTTCCCGGTTGTAAATTTTGTGTAGGAGATCCGCCATAGGTATACGGTGCATTTGCGCCGGCTGCACTTAAACTTACTGACCCCGTGCCTCCAAAACACAACACATTACTTGGCGTTGCTGTTAAGATCGGCTGCGGATAAACCGTAAACTGACTTGTCGTACTACACCCATTCGATGCATTGTACGTAATCGTGCTCGTTCCCGCGAGTACTCCCGTTACTAATCCTGATGCAGAAATCGTGGCAACGCCTGTATTCGAGCTGCTCCATGTACCCGGGGTTACTGCATTCGCTAATTGTGACGTTAAGCCCAAACACGCAGATAAGGTTCCCGTAATTGGTTGAAGTGGGTTGATCGTTACCGTGCCCGTGCCCGTTACTGCAGGACAGCCAACCACCGAATAGCTTGCTGTGTAGGTCGTTGTTGTGTTTGGGGTAACCGTTATCGTAGACCCTGTCGTTCCGCCTGGTGACCACGTAAACGTCCCGCCTGGAACTGTTGATGTTGCTGTTAACGTGGTCGTTTGACCCGCACATACCGTGTCATTTGTTACCGTTACCACAGGAACAGGGTTTACTGTTACTGTTACTGGTGTTAATGCGGATGGGCAACCAATCGCATTGATTGACCATGTGATCGTACACAAGCCATCATTACTTCGTACGCCTTGCGTTGTGCTACCTGCAGTTACTCCTCCAAGAAAGGACGAGCCGCCACCGCCACCGCAAGACCATCCTGATCCGTGGTTTTGCGTTGACGTTCCACCGCCACCGCCATAGTATCCGCCGCCGCCGCCGCCGCCGCCGGCAGCATTGTAACCGGTAGATCCATTTCCTCCTTGACCAAGGGTTCCATGGGTTGCTCCACGCACTAAAGTCCATGCTAAACCTCCGCCTACTTGTGTACCTCCTGTGCCTGGTTGACCAGAACTATACCCCCCACTTGTTGTGCCTGATGTTCCACCTCCTACTCCCGTTGCAGCATCTCTTCCTCCTCCAGCGCCTCCTCCGGCGACAATTACTCTGTTTGCTAGAGCATTACCTCCAGCTCGAATATCGGTTGCTCCACCACCACTTCCCCCATGTTGCCCGGCGCCCGAATCTATCCCTCCTTGGCCACCGCCATTCCAACCCATTACTCCGCCTGCATTACCTCCCTTACCACCAACATATACACTGATCGTTTGACCAGCTGTTAAAGCCAATGATCCTGTGGCCTGACCGCCTAATCCTCCTGTTGTATTTAACCCATTACCCCCTTGTGCTCCAAATAACGTTACGGTGTAATTACCGGTTACTGGGGCTGTAAATGTTTGGATTCCTGCCGTATAATTAAATGTTTGTGTTCCGTTCACTGCCCCGCCTTGGGCTGCAGTGCCTACATAATATGTCGTTGTTGTTGATATCGTTGGGGTAGTATAACTCGCATTAGTTGAAAGTTGACCTGTTCCGTTCGCGTTTGAATACCAAACATAACTATTGTTTTGTCCACCTGTTGCTGTTAACGTTGCTGTTCCAGGACCACACAAGGTTACATTATTTGCTGTTGGAGCAACAGGTGATGGATTTACCGTTACGGTGGCCGTTGCTGTTGATGCATTGCAATTAGGCACTGAATAAGAAACTGTATATTGAGTCGTTGTATTGGGTGTGACTGTTACCGAAGAACCTGTTAAATTACCTGGATTCCAAGTAAACGTTCCCCCCGGCACATTGGCTGTTGCCGTTAATGTTGCTGTTTGACCTGAGCAAATGGTTGTTCCTGAAGTTGTAATCGTTGGTGCTGGATTAACGGTAACCGTAATTGGCACCAATGGAGAACCGCATCCTGATCCTGTCCACGAAATGTTACAATATCCGTTGGTATTGTTATTTCCTCCGGTATGCGTGAGCGCTGAAGCCACGGCTTGATCCGCATAGGATGAACCGCCGCCGCCGCCGCCATGACAACCGCCACTTCCAGACATTCCGGCACTTCCCCCGTAATATCCACCACCGCCACCGCCGGCACCATATACTGAAGTTCCTCCGTTTCCACCTTGACCTAAGGATCCTGCTTGACCAAGAACACCGCCTCCAGATCCCGCGGTGCCCCCGCCACTAGATAGCCCTCCTCCGGCTCCGCCGGTTCCATAAGAAGGTGCGGTTCCGCCCGCGCATCCCCCTGATGTTCCCGCTGAACATCCTCCTCCATTAGAGCCGCCATAGCCCCACGGTGACCCACAAAAAGTACCTGTTCCGCCTGCTCCAGGTGTGGGAGAATAACTTGGTCCCCTTCCTGCTCCACCTCCACCAGCGGCAACTACAGCTCTATTTCCTAAGCCATTACCTCCCAAACGAATGTCTGTTGCTCCACCGCCTCCGCCTGCACCCGAACCGCCGTTACCTCCACCGTTAAATCCGCCTGCATTTATTGCCCCTTGACCTCCTACGTTTATGAAAATTGTTTGACCTGGGGTTACTGCTAAAGCCCCTGCCAATGTTGCGCCATTAGCGCCGGCAATCCCCGAAGTACCATTCCCACCCTTAGCTCCTGCTATGGTAAAGTTGATAGACGTAACACCGTTAGGAACGGTCCACGTTTGTTGTGACCCCGTAAAATTGAAGGTTTGAGAACCGGGGGCAACAACGTTACCCGATGCCTGAACGTAATACGTCGTTGTTGTGCTGATTACAGGAGTGGTATAGCTGGGAGATGTTCCTAATTGACCGGTACCGTTGGAGTTGGCATACCAAATGTAACTGTTGGCCCCGCTTGCGGTAAGAGTTGTTGTACCGGGACCACACAAAGAAGTATTTCCTGTTGCTGTTGGAGCGGGAGGAGAAGGGTTCACTGTAATGGTGATCGTGGCACAATTCGGGCTAAACTGCCCGCCACTGTTGTTGTTTACAAAATAAGTGGTTGTAACGATAGGGGTTACTGTTAAGGTTGCACCGGTTCCAATCTGAGCCCCTCCACAAGAACCGGTATACCAATACGTAGTTCCCATGGCGCCATTGGCGGTTAATGTTACACTTTGACCCGCACAAATTGTTGCCGCGCTTGCTGTTATACTTGTTGGTGAAGTTACTCCCCCGGCACAATTGGTAGATCGATAACCAAAAGTTCTGGAACCATGATTACCACATTGCGGTGAACAGCAATTACCCACGTTAAAATAAAATAGCCCTGTAGATGGCGCTGTCCAAGAAAGGTAAGATCCGAGTCCACAATAATCGTCGTTAGTTATTTGAGCACCACTCATTGGACCCGTTGCTATTGTAATATAAGGATCCCCACTGTAAGACGCTGATGGCGCGAAACTACTACAATAGGTGAATTGATAAGTACATCCTGCTGTAGCATTAAATGTATAATATCCCAATGAAGAATGAGTCTGATATTGCCATGTCATGTTAGGGGCAATTGCTCCCAACGGGTTGTTGCAATAGGCTTGTGCAAAAGAAACATTAGGCTGGATTGTTAGAGCCAGAAAAACAAGCAGTAGTAGACGTAGACGCATTAGTCAAATTTTTGATAAAAATAACTCAAAACGACGATAAAACGAAACGTTTTTACAATGGTTGCTATTAAATTTATCTTAATTCTAAAGGCGTAATTCTTGAGCCTTTGTCGCTTCGAATCGTCCTAGTCATTGAGTTGAACAACATGCTCGAAGAATCGAACACAATATGAGCAGCAATTTATTCAGAATACTCGGACATTAAACCTTTAAAGAACCTTTAAATCTGAAAGCTATCCATGAATTTTGTGGTAAAATCCCCTTCAATAAATTTCGGGTCTTGCATTAACTTCTGATGAAAAGGTATGGTTGTTTTTACTCCTTGAATAATATATTCGTCGAGGGCTCTACGCATTTTTAAAATCGCTTCTTCTCGCGTTTGAGCAACTACAATTAATTTTGAAATCATAGAATCATAATTTGGAGGAATGGTATACCCCGCATAAACATGGGTATCTATCCTTACTCCATGGCCCCCTGGCGAATGATAATCTGTTATTTTTCCGGGAGAAGGACGAAAATCATTGTAGGGGTCTTCTGCATTAATTCTACACTGAATTGCATGAAGAATTGGCGTATAATTCTTTCCTGAAATCTTTTCGCCCGCGGCTAATTTTATTTGTTCTTTTACCAAATCGTAATTAATAACTTCCTCAGTAATCGTGTGCTCTACTTGTATTCTTGTATTCATTTCCATGAAATAAAAATCACGGTTCTTATCAACAAGAAACTCCACTGTCCCAACCCCCTCGTAGCGCACGGCTTTGGCTGCTTTGATGGCTGCTTCGCCCATTTTATCCCTGAGTTCAGGTGTCATAAACGGCGAGGGCGTTTCTTCCACTAATTTCTGGTGTCTGCGCTGAATCGAACAATCTCTTTCGGAAAGGTGACACGCATTTCCGTATTGGTCTCCAGCGATTTGAATTTCAATATGCCTCGGTTCTTCAATGAACTTTTCCATGTATACTCCATCGTTTCCAAATGCGGCAGCGGCTTCTTGTCGTGCAGAATCCCATGCCTCTTGAAGGTCTTCTTCCTTCCAAACAATACGCATTCCTTTGCCTCCACCTCCCGCGGTAGCTTTTAAAATAACGGGATATTTAATTTTTAAAGCATTTGCTTTCGCATCTTCCACATCTTCTAACAAACCAGCAGATCCCGGGATACAAGGAACACCTGCAGCAATCATGGTTGCTTTAGCGGTGGCCTTATCGCCCATCGCTGCAATTTGCTCCGGGAGTGCTCCGATAAACTTAATGCCGTGTTCCTGACACACCTTAGAAAATTTTTCATTTTCCGAAAGAAAACCATAACCAGGATGAATGGCGTCAGCATTTGTAATTTCAGCGGCGGCAATAATGTTTGGTATAGATAGGTAAGATTTTGAACTTACAGGAGGGCCAATACACACCGCCTCATCAGCAAATCTCACTGGAAGAGAATCTTTATCCGCCGTGGAATATACAGCCACTGTTTTAATTCCCATTTCTTTGCAGGTACGAATAACCCGCATGGCAATTTCACCACGATTGGCAATTAGAATTTTCTTAAACATAGGTATTTATTATGCGGGTTCAACTAAGAACAAAGGTTGATCAAATTCTACAGGCGTAGCATCGTCAACGAGTACTTTAACTATTCTACCGCTCACCTCGGATTCGATTTCATTGAACAACTTCATCGCCTCAATAATACAAATTTTATCGCCTTTTTTGATTTCTGTTCCAACTTCAGCAAACGGCGGTTTATCCGGACTTGACGAACGATAAAACGTTCCTATCATAGAAGATTTAATCGTAATCGTAGAGGCGCTTTCTGATGGTGTTGAAGCAGTGGGCTCAGCAGCAGGCGAAGCTGGCGCTGACGCTGGAACAGAGGCCGGTACTGGTGCCGCCACCGGTGGAGCCATATAAACGCCTGGTGAGACCAGATTTGGGCCTTTGATGTTTATTTTAAACCCATCTTTTTCAATTTCAACCTTTCCAAGCCCTAGCTTAGAAACCAATTTAATTAAGTCTTTAATTTCTTCGTTATTCATAGTGTAAAATTAAGAATTATATGCCCATTTGATATATACTGCTCCCCAGGTAAATCCACCTCCGAAAGCACTTAAAATAATATTATCTCCTTTCTTAAGCTGATGTTCGTAATCCCACAGGCAAAGCGGCAGGGTTCCGGCCGTAGTGTTCCCGTATTTCTGGATGTTGATCATTACCTTCTCTTTTGGTAAACCCATGCGGTTTGCGGTAGCGTCGATAATGCGCAAATTTGCCTGGTGTGGTACTAACCACGCTACATCTTCACTGCTTAGGTTGTTTTTTTCCATGATTTCAGCAGAGACCTCGGCCATGTTTGTTACTGCAAATTTAAACACTTGTTTTCCTTCTTGCTTAACAAAGTGCATTCTGTTTTCCACCGTTTGAATGCTGGCGGGATTCAAGGAACCCCCTCCCGGCTGAACCAAATACTCTCTGCCCGAGCCATCACTTCGCAAAATAAAATCTTGTACCCCCATTCCTTCATGGTTTGGCTCTAACAACACTGCACCGGCCCCGTCGCCGAAAATAACACACGTAGTTCGGTCTTCATAGTCCAAAATTGACGTCATTTTATCAACCCCAACAACGATAACTTTCTTATACCGGCCTGTTTCAATAAATTGTGCTGCGGTAGATATCGCGTAAATAAATCCTGAACACGCCGCAATTAAATCGTATCCCCACGCATTGGTCATGCCCGTTTTGTCGCAAAGTACATTTGCCGTGCTAGGAAAGGGATAATCCGGGGTTACAGTAGCTAAAATTACAAGCTCCACGTCTAAGGGATCGGTGTTTGTTTTTTTCAACAACCCTTCTACCGCTTTGGCCGCCATGTCTGAGGATGCTCCAACTTTCAATACTCGTCGCTCTTTAATGCCCGTTCGAGAGGTAATCCATTCATCAGAGGTATCTACAATCTTAGCCAAGTCTTCATTGGTCATCACGTCTTCTGGAACGTACCCTTGAACACCGGTTATAGCAGCGTATATTTTATTCATTAGTTGAATGCTTTTTTAATTTTCTGTGATAGCTTTTTGGTTGCTACTTCATTGGCATGTAAAATCATATTTAATACTGCCGTTTCATTACTTGAACCATGACCAATTACCACGTTTCCTTTAATTCCTAAAATTGGAGTGCCTCCGTAATTTTCGAAATTAAATAAATTGAAATAGTCATCTTCAATTCCACGTTCTTTTAGGATGTTGTAAAAGCCTTCTGCTTCTTTGAGGACCACATTACCTGTAAATCCGTCACAAACAATGACGTCGGCTTTGTTTGTAAAGATATCTCTTCCCTCAACATTGCCAATAAAATTAATCGAGTCCATATCCTGTAGCATTTTGTACACCGCTTGGGTTAACAAATTTCCTTTAGATTCCTCTGCGCCGATGTTTAGTAGACCAATTCTTGGTTGTTCTATTTTTAATATATGTTCTGCGTACAAGGATCCTAATTCAGCAAATTGACAAAGGACATCAACCTTACAATCTGCATTTGATCCCACGTCTAACAGCACCGATTTTTTACCGTTAACACACGGAATGGTTGCTGTTATACAGGGGCGAATCACCCCAGGTATGGTATTGATTTTGTAGATTGAGCCCACCAACATAGCTCCGGTGTTCCCTGTACTGGCAAATACATCTATTTTTCCTTCACTTAAGTAATCAAGTCCGATGGCAATAGAGGCATTGGGTTTTCTTGAAAAGGCACGTGTGGGGTGATCGTCCATGCCAATGGTTTCTGGTGAATGAACGATTTCATAACTCGAGGCATCCTCTTGGAGCACAAGCAATTCATTCCTAATCTCTGTTTCATCGCCAAAAAGAAAAATACGGGAAACTCCATTCAATGCACGGTTTGCTTGAACAGCGCCCAATAGATTCACCTTTGGCGCAAAATCTCCACCAGAAACATCTAAGCCAATATTCATTTAAAGGCTATTATGCCGCGGCTTCTTCTTTCTCTGCTACGACCTTCCCCTTGTAGTACAATTTTCCTTCATGCCAATGCGCATGGTGAAATAAATGCGGCTGACCGGTTGTTGGACAGGTGGAAACATTCGCAGCAACCGCTTTCTTATGGGTTCTTCTTTTGTCTCTTCTCGTGGTAGAAATACGACGTTTAGGATGTGCCATTTTTACTTGTTATATTAATTTAATTCAATTTATTTAGAGCCTCCCATCTTGGGTCGACCTCATTCTTATTGTCTTGTGGAGTATCGGAACTGTTTAAAAACTTCATTACTTCCGGGTCGCACCCATCATTCTCATGGATGAACCGCGATGGCAAAGAAACAATCAAAAGTTCATACATTGGTTGAAACATGTCCATTTGATAACTGTCTGGCGGAAGAATTACTAAGGATTCATCTAAAGACTCCTCTGTTCCAAATTTGTAAATCAACTCCATTGTTCCATTTACGTCAAGACTCATGTTTTCGTTACACCGATCGCATAAAACCTCGAGCTGCGCCTCAAGCGTTAAAGAAAGCAGCATCATTGTCTCTTTCTTTTCTAACTGAGCTTTTGCTACACCGACACCTTTGTGAATCCCAAAGCTCTCACAAGAATCAAAGAACGACGCTTCGAGTTCATACTCGAAGTGGTGGTTGCCTAGCTTCAACCCTGAAAACTGCAGTATGTGTGGACTACTTTTAAGCATGATTAAAAAGGCGGGTGTAAAGTTACTGCATTTTTTTGAATTGCCCAAAGAACGTCGCTACGCAATTCCTTCATACTCTTTTTGTCCTGCGCTAAAGCCCAAGGGATTCTCGTTGTTTACCTTGAAATTCCGTCTGTTTTTGGCCGCATCTATCGCCAAGTATAAAGCATTTCGCATGCCCTCTACAGAAGACTCCCCTTTGCCTGCGAGGTCAAAGGCCGTGCCGTGTCCAGGGGAAGTTCTAATGATGCTTAGACCCGCCGTGTAATTTACGCCGGCATCAAACGCAATGGCCTTAAAGCCCGTTAAGCCTTGGTCATGGTACATCGCAAGTACCGCGTCAAACTCAAAACAACTGCCAGCACCAAAAAATCCGTCGGCGGAATAGGGTCCAAAAGCTAGGATTCCAGCATTTTTAGCGTTGCTAATTGCCGGTGAGATTTGCTCCATTTCCTCCATGCCGATGGTTCCCGACTCTCCCGCATGCGGATTCAATCCAAGCACTGCGATTTTCGGCTTAATCACATTAAAATCTTGCCTCAACATTATATCAAGATTTTTAATTGCCGTTACCACCGTGTCTTTAACCACCGCGTTAGGAATGTCTTTAATGGCAATGTGATTTGTTGCCAAGGCTACTTTTAATCGTTCCGCGCAAAGCACCATGAGCGCGCCTTCCGCCTTGAATCGCTCATTGTAGTACTCAGTATGGCCGGTAAATCCTGGGGAAATCGCGTGAATGTTCTGTTTCGATACTGGCGCCGTAACTACTGCATCTATCGTCTTTGCACTTAAATCTTCAGCAGACTTTTCAAGTGCCCAAAGGGCTATTCTTGCAGAGGCTTCAGTGGGTTTTCCCTCCAAGATATCTGCCGATTCTTTCGGGCTAATTACATTCAGTTTTCCTCGTAGTGCCTGACTGATATTCTGAATTGTTTGAACGGGCAAGTCTTCTAAATTCAATTGCTTTTTCCACTTGTTGATTAGGGCTGTTGGGCAATACGCTATAACCGTTGACTCCTGAAGCAATCGTTGGTCGGCGAATAGTTTAACGATGAGTTCCGGTCCAATTCCGGCGGGATCTCCACAGGTAATTCCTATTTTCATATTATGAAGGCGTATTTGTCCATGATGCATGGTTTTTAATAAAATCGAACAGCAGTCTCACCCCATAGCCTGTCCCTCCTTTCGGGCGATAATGCTTCGGTGCTTCTAACCATGTTGGGCCGGCAACGTCAAGGTGAATATAAGGCGCTTTCACAAAGGTTTCAAGAAACTTCCCGGCAGTAATCATTCCGGCATCTGCCCCCCCGATATTTTTTAAGTCCGCAATTTCAGATTTCATGGGTTCTAAATAATCATCCCAAAACGGAAAGGGAACCACTCGTTCATGAGTTTCAAGGCCTGACCTTTGCAAGTATTCCATCGCGGATGGGTTTGCGTTACCCATGGCGATAGACGCTGTAGTTCCGATTGCTCTTAATGCGGCACCTGTAAGTGTCGCAGCACTTAGCACTAATTCAGGATTGAATTTATCAGCATAGGAAAGCGCATCGGCGAGTATCATTCGGCCTTCTGCATCCGTATTGAGTACTTCAACGGTGGTTCCATTAAACATGGTGATGATGTCTCCAGGCGCATACGCTTCGCCGCCCGGCCTGTTATCCGTTGCAGGAATAAGGCCAATTACCTCTACGGGAATGGCTAATTCTGAAAGCATGTACATTGCTCCCGCTACTAAAGCTGCTCCCGCCATATCACTTTTCATGGAGTCCATGCTGTTCGGCGTTGGCTTTAGACTCAACCCTCCAGTGTCGTAAACCACCCCTTTTCCTACTAAAACAATGGGTTTCTTATTGCTTGGTTTGGATGGTTTATAGTGAATTACGGTAAAGGTTGGCGGTGTGATTGACCCTTTGTTTACCGCGAGTAACCCTCCCATTTTCATAGATTTAATCTTGGTGTGATTAAGAATGTCTACCGAACAATGCTTTGACTGACAACGGGCTTTAATTGCTTTTGCGAAATCTACGGCATTTAGGTGTGAAACCGGTAAATTCACCATGTCTCTGGTCCAACTAACAGCAGTAGCCATGACCTTCAACTGATTTATTTGGCTTTTTTTGAGTGTTTTTGGAACTTCAACTGTTGTTAATTTTGGAGTGCTTTTCTTCGTAAGAAATCGATCAAATCGATAATCTGCTAAGAGCAACCCTTCAAGAATTGCGACTATATCTTCTTCGATGTCGAAGGTTAAGGTTTTTATTTCTTGCTGAATCAAGCAATAAATTTCAGCCCCTACAATACGCTGTTTTTCGAGTGATTCTTTGAACAGGGTAGGCGAAATAAGCAATTCCCAAATCGTGCTTTTACTGTAATCCCAAAAGGCTCCTTCTTTAAACGCATGGTTTGGCGCTAGTTTAACGTAGGTCCGTTCTTCAGAGGTAGTGGTGTATTTAATTTCTAACATGCTGCAAAATTAACATTAAAACAAAGGGGCCAATTGATTTTCTACACGCGTTAAAATGCGCGGCACTAATATCGGTGTTGGCACATCGTATAGCTCGTCTCTCGAAAACCAAAATCCATGGTCGGCCGGTAGGGGGTCGTGTGATAATACGACCGCATAATGAAGCCGCTGATGGCTAAGGACATGGATGGATCTGTCATTAATCACCCTGCTTTCCTGGCTTATACCAGTCAAAAACGCTGCTTCTGATGAGAATTCCTCAAATGGAAAAAGAAACAAATTTTCCCAAATTGAGCCCTTTTGCTGCTGTACCATTCTTATTTTACCCTGTTGCAGCTGAACTTTGAACAATAAAAACCGATTAACGGCTTTCTTTTTGGTTTTTTTAACGGGTCGCAGGTGTTGTGTATTGTTGATTCGGGCCAAGCAAACAGGAGCCAGCGGACAGGAGGCGCATGAGGGAGATTTTGGGGTGCACACCATTGAGCCAAAATCCATCATAGCTTGGTTAAAATCGCCTGGGCGAATCGGGGATAAAATTTCATTCGCGAATTCTGTAATGGCGCGGGAAGTTTGGCTTGTTTCCACCGGATCAGAAAGATCCAACAATCTGGAGACAACCCGGATCACATTTCCGTCCACTGCGGCAATGGCCTGGTTAAAACAAATTGAACTAAGGGCCGCGGCCGTGTAATCGCCCACTCCTGGTAGTTTTTTTAAGTCCAAAAAAACCCTCGGAAAAACACCGTCATTTACGGTCATAACCTGTTGGGCTGCCTTATGTAAATTTCTTGCACGCGAATAATATCCCAATCCTTTCCATACGGTTAGCACTTCTTGTTCGGTAGCGGCGGCTAATGCCTCAACGGAGGGAAAGGCCTCAATCAATCGATGAAAAAAGGGTGCCCCTTGTTCCACCCTGGTTTGCTGCAATACGACTTCGCTAATCCAAATAAAATAAGGGTTTTTGGAATTTCTCCAAGGTAAATCACGTTTATTCTGATCATACCACTCTAAGATTGCACCTTGAATATTAGCCATTTACGATTTTTTTAAGGTTTTTTTAATAAAAATCAACGTTTACGTGGATTTCTACGCTATTTTTGTTCCGCGAAATTACAAATTGTCACACTTTATTAACATCAATCAAAAATGACTAAAGCAGATCTTATTGCGAAAATTTCAGAAGAAACCGGATTAGAGCGCAACGAGGTTTCTCGTGCTGTTGAATCAATGATGGACTTCATAAAAACATCGCTAACGAACGGTCAAAACGTTTATTTACGCGGTTTTGGTAGCTTTGTGGTGCGTGAACGCAAGCAGAAAACCGGCCGTAACATCTCCAAAAACACTACGATTATTATTCCCGCCCACAACATCCCGTCATTCAAACCTGCAAAAGTTTTCGTGGATCAAGTAAAAAACAAAGTAAAGGTTAAATAGCCTTTTTTTGCAAATAATTTTTATTTGGCTTACCTTTGCACTCCCTTAATTGGGAGTTTTTGTTTTACATAGATTCTACAACACTTAAAATATATTGACCATGCCAAGCGGTAAAAAAAGAAAAAGACATAAGATGGCTACGCACAAGCGTAAAAAACGATTGAGAAAAAATCGTCACAAGAAGAAAAAATAATTTTCTAGTTAGTCTTATTTGACCACTGGGTCAAAAAATACTCCCTTGAGTTTAGAACTTATTGTAGATGTTCGGCCGAATGGTGTTTGGCTGGCATTGTTGCGTGAAGGGAAGCTGATTGAGCTTCATGAAGAACGGGGAAATTCAGATTTCGCTGTTGGTGATATTTATTTAGGTAAAATTCGCCGATT